>VOFC01000290.1_pt1 | contig 48000 bp, 65 predicted proteins | sample 5384161 | NCBI WGS metagenome assembly VOFC01 (sample SAMN12384722, study PRJNA508395) | human gut metagenome | isolation source: healthy gut B | host: Homo sapiens | reverse complement strand
ATAAGGCTCTTTTTGAGTGGGACAAAGCCTCTTGCGAAAACATAAAGGAAAATATCGCAAATGGATATCCTGGAGTGAGGGATTGAAGGTCTACCAAACGGATGTAAGAACCGTAAGCTATGACGGCTATACCGGAAATATCCAGCTCGTTGCCGGAGGGCCGCCATGCCAGCCATTTTCGTTAGGCGGAAAGCATCAAGCATACAACGATAAGCGCGATATGTTCCCTGAAGCTGTGCGCGCTGTACGAGAAACTCAGCCTGAAGCCTTTATCTTTGAAAATGTGAAGGGACTATTACGAAAGTCTTTTAGCTCCTATTTCAATTATATTTTGCTTCAGCTTCAGCACCCAGAGATTGTAAAAAAAGAAAACATGACCTGGGAAGAACATATGTCGATTTTAGAAAAGCACCATACAGCTGGGCACGATGATGGCCTATCCTACAATGTTGTGTTCCGGTTGCTGAATGCCGCCGACTACGGCGTTCCACAATCCCGTCACCGTGTTATCATCGTTGGTTTCAGAAGTGACAGTAATATAAGCTGGAGTTTTCCGAAGGCCTCTCACTCTCAGGGAGGCTTTGCTATATTCCAAATGGGTTACCGGCGATTATTGGCAGGAACACGGCATGAAAAAGCCAAACGAGATGCCGCTGTCTACAGCACAACTGCGTTTAGTACGCCATGCCGTTGAAGATACGGATACCCCGCTGCAGAGATGGCAGACTGTGCGTGATGCGATTGGGGATCTGCCAAATCCAGCCGATGCGCATAGTTCTTGCGCTTTTTACAATCATGAGTTCCGGGACGGCGCCCGGATTTATGCGGGACATTCGGGAAGTAAAATGGATGAACCTTCTAAAACCATTAAAGCCGGCGCACACGGCGTTCCGGGCGGTGAAAATATGGTTGTCCTGGACGATGGCAGTGTTCGCTACTACACGGTTCGGGAAAGTGCAAGGATACAAACCTTCCCAGATGATTATATCTTTAGTGCATCCTGGACGGAAAGCATGAGGCAAATTGGAAACGCGGTTCCCGTGAAATTGGCAAAAGCAGTCGGCGACTCCGTTATTACACAGATGAAAGGACTGGTGAAACACAATGGCTAAGAAATCAGATTATCCAGTATTTGAACCCTTCAACCCACTGGATAAACGGCACTTGGGCGCAAGCGTAGCAAATGCTCTTTTGGAGTCTGAAATTTATTCGTTGCCACCGGAGCCATTCATCGGGGCCGGAGTCTATGCGCTGTATTATTTGGGGGATTTCCCTGCTTATGAAGTCCTCGCAGAAGTGAACCGCAACGGCCAATATGCCTGCCCCATTTATGTGGGAAAGGCAGTCCCTGATGGCGCACGGAAAGGCGGACAGGAGATGATGTTGATCCCGGAACCGCACTGTTCAAACGGCTTACAGATCACGCAAAATCAGTAGATGCGGCAACGAATCTAAAATTGGAAGATTTCCGGTGCCGGTTCCTTTCCGTAGATGACATTTGGATTCCCTTAACAGAATCCTTGTTGATTGAACGGTTTAAACCTGTGTGGAATCGTATCTTGGATGGATTTGGAAATCACGATCCTGGCAAAGGCAGACATAGGGGCAGGATGCCTCTTTGGGATTGCTTACATCCTGGCCGTGCTTGGGCAGAGCGGCTCCAACCCTGCGCTTTTTACCGCAGAAGAACTGGACCAACGAGTCAGAGAATATTTGAGGGATGCATTATTGTAAGGTTGTAAAAAGCATCGCCAATTGGCTAACGACAAAGCAACGGCATAGGCGCGCTGAGTGGTGAGTTGAAAAACCTACATTTTTTCGCTGTAGGAGGGCGTTCATGTGAGACAAAGCCGATCATTCAAGGAGTATGTTAAAAATAACCTCGATAATCAGATGTGGAGGGCGATTGAGGATTATCTTCCTACGCTTGAGCCCTCCGTTCTTGATTTGCGCCTTAACAAAGTCCGGAATGTCGGTGAAATAGAACTTTATGATACGGACCTGCAGTTCGTCGATGTGTCTGACCTTCCCGGCTCGGCCATAGAATTCGATGTAGTTATGGATGCCACGCTTATTATCCATGATGAAGACCGCTACCATAACGATGAATCCGAGGCGGCGCACCAGTGGTTTATGATTCGATGCCGTGGAGATTTAGACCGTAAACTGAGCGACCTGGAAATATACGATGTTTGCGTGTACAACAGGCGGAACCACCAGAAACGTCCGATGTCCAATGCGCTTGTTCCAATCATATATAAGGATGACCTGGAAAAGGAAGCGGAGGCCTTCCTGCGGAAGTATTACAGAGAAGCACTCCTTCAGCCGATGTGGGTCGATCCTCCGAACTGGCAAGACGGATGAAACTCACAGTAGTGCAGCACCGCATATCGGAGGATATGAGTGTTTTCGGGCAGATCTATTTTCGTGAAACAGACGCCAAACTGTACGATGGAGAGAAAAAAGCAGAGACGGTGAAGCACGTCATGCCGGGAACTGTTATCGTTGACCCGAATGTAGCTTTCCAGCGGAACCTTGGCGCATACAATAATACTATTGTTCACGAATGTGTCCATTGGGAACTCCATAAAAAGGCTTTTGCGCTGGAACAGCTATATAACGAAGATGCGACCCAAATCAAGTGTAAAGTGGTCGGCGGTGTAGAAGGCCCCAATAATGACGATACAAAGTGGATGGAATGGCAGGCGAACGCTCTTGCTCCCCGCATCCAGATGCCGCTTGCCATGTTCAAGCGGCAGGCGTCTGCGATGATCCGGAAATACCGCGATGAACTGGGCATTTTTTTGAACTGTGTGAGTTGATGCCCTTTGTTATCGAGGAACTGGCGACATTCTTTATGGTTTCCCGGACTGCGGCTAAACTGCGTATGATTGACGCCGGGTATGAGGAAGCGGCGGGAGCCTTTATCTACATAGACGGACATTATGTAAAGCCACACGCCTATAAGAAAGGCTCAATCAAGCATAATCAGACTTATTCCATTCCGGCACAGGATGCGGCAATCCAGAGCCTTGTTAACCCAAAACTAAAAAGATGCCGGGCACTATGTTTATATCGATTCGCACTTTGTTCTGAACCATCCAAGGTATGTGTATCAGAATGAAGCTGGCGAGACTTTTTTGATGACCGACTACGCTCGGTATCATGGGATGAGTGCTGTCTGGCATTTGATCTCTATTCGGGGCAAATGAGTGGATCCGGAAGAATTTGAGCTGTTCTCTCACTTTGAAGTAACAGCAGGAATACCGACCGTTCTCTTTGCTGTCACGACTTGGAAAGAGAACGGGAAACCGAATGTGTGCTTTCATTCGTGAGTTGCTGGTTGCCAATCTCCATCAGGATGGATATTTGAATGGGATGTATGTAGGCTATATCCTTGCGATGATGGCGCTGGTGGATAATGGTGCTTCTAAAGACACGATTCTTGCTGTTCGTGATTATATCCGCCCGAATTTAATGGGGCATCATTTTGACGACCGGGACGAGTTTATCAGCCAATACAAAAAATGAAAAAATATAACTGGGTGGAAAAGGAAAAAAAGGCTGACCATAGGGATACCAAATAGATAAAGAATGGGATTACAGCAAGTTTTTTATTTTTGCATCCGAAAACATGGAAATCCAATTACCATGCTCAAATAACATGAAAAGTGCCTGACAGAGCCATATGTGACCTTATCGGTCATGTATGGCTCTATTTTTTTGCCCATTTTCCGAGTCTTTGAGGGCGAAACATGGAAATGTGCTTACAATTCCGTATCCTGCACGAAGCGGCTAAAATGGAATTATCAAAGGGAACACCTTTGAAATAAATGTAACGGACGAGGTCATCCATGATTTTGGCTTCAAACCGGAAGACGTCACCTGGCGGCGCATCGGCAACCGCAAATGCAGGGTAGTCATGGTCGATGCGACCGAGGAGGAGTATCGGGCGTACATGGCGCCGATCTGGGCAGAAATCAAACGGGAAGACCGGGATGGACGCTGCATGGTAAAGGGTAAAAACGGCAAGCTGATCCGCTGTCCGGAGAGCAACCGCTGTGAGGAGTGCAAGCATTTCTCGGAGGCCAGCCGTGAGCGGAATAAGCCCGCCTCCCTCTCCGTGCTGATGGATGAGGGCGCAGAGCCGGCCGCAGAAGGGTCATTTGAGGATGATGTTATCTATGAGACGATTCTGGAAGACCTTATCTCCATGCTGACAGAAATCAAACCGAAGTACGGCAGGATCTTCCGTCTGCTCTATGACGGAGCCACCCAGCAGGAGATGGCGGACGAGCTGGGCATCAAGCAGCGCACAGTGTCGGATGACATCAAGAAAATCCGCAGCCTGGTGCAGCCGCTGGTAAAAGATATCTTTAACCGTTAAAAAGTGGGCGGTGCTTATCATCACGATAGGCACCGCCTTTTTTCAGTCCTTCTTGTAAAACATGGTCTCATAGCCGTCTGCCCGGAGATTCAGACCTTTGATCCACGGCGGTGTCCTTCCCATCTGATCGCATACGGCGTCCAGGGATACGTCCACACCGCACTCGACGATCAGCTCATCGTGGACATGGCCGACAATAAAGCAGTGGGAAAGCGACCGCATGGCGTACATGAGGATATCCCTGGAAACCGCCTGAACGACATTCTCCACAAATTTCGGGCCGTAGGACTCGATGCGCTCCCATTTCTTTGTACTGCCAACACCCTCATAGGTAACAGAGTCGCCGCCAAATTTGTTGTCCCCATATTAGGCTTTACATAGCAGAGCTGGCGGCCGGAAGGCAGAATGATGAACAGCATCCCGCTGCGGTAGCGGAACCGGATACCGTGCGTTTCCGTGTCCAGCCGCTGGCGGACGGTGGTTTTTACGGCATTGTCCACATCCCACCAAAGCTGTACGATGTTCGGATTGGAGATGCGCCACGCATCCACAAGGGGCTGGAGTTCCTCCTCGGCAAGACCCATCTCCAAAGCGCCCATCGACTTGAGGGCTCCTACCGACCCGCCGTATCCGAGGGCGAACTCGGCAATCTTGCCCTTCTGCCGTAGATGAGCGTTCTGCCCGTGCTTTTCCACCGGCACATGGAACATGGCAGAGGCGCTGGCGCAGTAGATATCGCCGTTCTCCGCAAAGACCTTCAGCCGCCAGGACTCGCCGGCCAAAAACGAAAGCACACTGGCTTCGATGGCAGAGAAGTCGGAAACGATGAATTTGTACCCGTCCCTCGGCACAAACGCCGTGCGGATGAGTTCTGACAGGACTTCCGGCACGGAGTCATAGAGTGCAGAGAGCAGGGCGTAATCGCCAGAGCGGACAAGTTTCTTGAATCCTCCAGATGTGCCATGTGGTTCTGCGGGAGGTTCTGCAATTGAATCAGTCTGCCCGCCCAGCGGCCGCTGCGGTTGGCTCCGTAAAACTGGAACATCCCTCTTGCCCTGCCATCCGCGCATACAGCGTTCTGCATGGCCTGGTACTTCTTTACAGAGGATTTGGCAAGCTGCCGGCGCAGCTCCAGTACCTCGGCGAGTTCCGGCGGTGCAGTTTTCAGCAGTTCCTTCACGGCCTTCTTGTCCAGGGAGTCCACCTCAAGGCCATGTTTTGTGAGCCACTCCTTCATCTGCTGGACGGAGTTCGGGTTTTCCAAGGCGGTAAGCTGTTGCATCTTTGCGGAAAGTTCCTCCCTGGAACGCTCATCGATGGCGATGGCCTGTTCTACCAGCACCATGTCAAGCTGTATGCCCCGGTCGTTGATCTCCTGGTCAAGATGATATTCCTCCCATAGGAAATCCGGCACGGGGAACTTCGACAGCTTCTGCTGGATCGCCATCTCGGTTTCCACATCCCGCTTGTTATACGCGATGAAGGTTGACCACTTCACCGGGTCATGCTCCGGAAGATTACGCATCCTGCCGCCGTTGGCCTTGGTAGGCTTGCAGGGGACGCAGAAATAGCGGATGAGCGCCTTGCCCTCAGCCATCTTCTGGTTTTCCAGCTTCAGGACTTTGCCGATTCCCTCCAGAGAGAGGGGCAGCCCCATGTACGCGCCCCATACCAAGGAGCAGCGCCAGGAGGACGGGTCAAGGTAATTCGGACGGTATCGTCCTCTATGCTGTAGGAAGAAAAATGCTGCGGATAGTTCCGCCTTAGCCAGACGGAAAGGCAGACCCGCTCGAAGGACGCATTGTACGCCCACTTGATTACGGAATTGTCCGAGAGGGCTCGGATAATATCTTCCGGCACGGTATCGCCGGAGGCCAGGTCATATACGGTGACCTTGCCGCCGTTCACGGACACGCCAAAGAGCAGGATTTCAAAATTAGGGGATGAAGCGTATTTATACACGCCGCATTTTTTCAGATCGACATCGGAAAAGGTTTCCAAGTCGATAGATAGGGTGTGGATTGCCATAGTGCTGTTACCTCCATAAGAAACAGGCGGCAGGAGTCCTGTGCCTGCCGCCCGGTGTGCATTGCTTATTCCTCCGGCTGTTTTGCCTCCTGGCGCTTCTTCTCCCTGTGCTTCTTAAACTTTGTCCAGCACCAGTGCAGGAACTCAGAGATCCAGTACACGATACTGCCGATGGCAAGCCCGTACAGGAGGATGAAGATCACGATCACATCAAACTGGCTTTTGCAAACTCATAAAGCTCTGTCATATCCGTTTACCTCGCATTTTTTCTTTGAATTGGCGGGCGGCAGCGGTGACTGCCGCCCTGTGTTGTCTCAGGAAAGATAATCGTCGTCATCCTCGGTGGAGAAATCATCCTCGGCACGGCTCTTGCCGCCCAGCGGCTCCCCGTCGGAGATCTTCTGCAGGTTGTTCAGCCCGCAGGCGATGCCCCGGTTGCCATTGGAGTTAAAGGCATACAGGTTGATGCTGGCTCTGCCGTATACACCGGAGTACACCTCGGAACGCTCCAGAATGGGGTTCAGGTCCGCATCCACAATACCGGGTGCGGTGGCGGAATTGGCGTTGATGAAGTACGCATCCGCATAGACCGGATCATCGGGGCGTTCCACATCGCCGTCACGCAGCGGGGTCTTGATGACCGAGAGGGCGGGGACGGTCTTGCCGTTTCCCTTCAGCTTGGACTCGCCCTCCTCATAGGCTGCCTGGATTGCCGCTTTGATGGCTTCCACGGTCTTCTTGTCAGACTTCGGGATGATCAGGCTGACGCTGTACTTGGGCGTGCCGCCGTTGATGCTCTTGGGGTCCCAGACATTCGCATAGCTCCAGCGGGTTCTGGGGCCGGTGATTACCTTCGTCTTATTTACGATCTTTGCCATAGTTGTTGTCCTCCTTATTTCCTTTGAAATCGTTAATGGCTGTGTTCATGGCCGGGCGCTTATCGCTCTCCGGCACAAGTACGGGTTTGCCGGGTGGTTTGTAGACAAGGCCGCCGAGCAGCTCTTCAAACTTTTTCCGGCCAAGGGCCTGGCTCATGGCCGTGATGCCAAGCAGTCTCTTCTCATAAGGCTCGTAGCCGGCGTCCTCCACCGCTTTGGCGACTGCATCCTCATCGGTGTACTTCCGGTTGGAGCGGCCCTCGACCACTTTGAATCCTGTGAACTTCGTCCCGGACAGGGCTTTCTGCAGGGCGTAGTCCTTGATGTCCCCGGCCCAGGAGACCAACTTCGTCCGCTTTTACGAGGATCGCCGCGACCTCATCATCACCCAGGAGCGCGGGCATCTCGAAGTCATACCGTGCCAGTTCCAGGTTGTATTCCGCCCGCTTGCGGCAGTTGGCCTTTGCCTTGCAGAACTGGCAGTGGTCGCCGGCTTTGAACTCACCCTTGCCCTCGTATGCCAGCTTGCGGCGGGGGCAAGCACGGTCTCCGCCCAGGCCAGGAGCTCTTCCCGGCTCATGGTGTATGTGCTGACGTTCTCCCGGCGGGGTTGGTAGATGGTAAGGCTGACCTGCGCGATGTCGTAGATGCCATCGAACAGGTCGAGGGCGCCCAGCGCATAGCAGGAAAGCTGGCTGTTCTTCTCCGCAGACACCAGGACGCCGAGCCCGTGCTTGTAGTCAATGATGTGAAGAAGCCCGTCCGAAACAATGACGCAGTCCCCGGTGCCGAAGCTGCCCTCGATCCCCACATAGTGGGAATAGTCGAGCCGCTGCTCCACAAGCACCAGCGGGTCGGTGCAGCGTTCCCTGGCCTTTGCCACTTCCTCCATTACGAAGGCACAGTACCCCTCGGCACAGTCCTCCATCTCCTGGGAGTAGTAGGTCAGGTTCTCTGTAGGGTCCTTCACCCTGCGGCCGAGGGCTTTTTCCACCTTATAGGCGCACAGCTCATGGCAGTCGGTCCCCTCCTGGGCGTATTCGCTGGGCCTGTCCGCATACTCCTCGCAGAGCCGGGCCGATGGCGGGCAGTTGATCCACCTGTGGCTTGCGGAAGCGGAAAGGAAGGAATGCTTACCCATCGGTTCCCGCCTCCCGGCTTTCCGAGCGCGTCAGCTTCCTTCAGAAGCCCTTCAAATTGAGAAGGGTCAATGTCCGACAGCTTCCTCGCTCCATACTTTGTGATGAGGGCTTTCACCTCTGCCGAGTACCCTGCCTGGGCGATCACCGTCATGCGGTGGCGCACCTCCTCAAGGGTGAGTGCTTTCGGCTTCTCCTTCGGCGGCGCATCCTCTGCCGCCTGGGAAGAAAACATCCCCCCGCCAGCGTGTTGGCGATTTCGATGATGGTCTCCCCGCAGGAGCGCAGCTCCTTAATCTGTAAGTCCAGGTCGCTCATTTTCCCCATCCGGCGTTCCTCCTTCCTGATTTGCCGTCTGCAGCTTTCTGGCGAGACGCTTCGCGATCACGCTGATGGCGATCAGCACATCGGCGAGTTCCTCGTCAAGCTGCCTGTCTCTGGTTGTCTCTGTGTTTTCCTGCATCCGCAGCACCTCCGTTTCCGAGCGGCTTTCCTGCCCCTCTGTCTCTGAAAGGACAGAACGGGATTTTTCAGCGGAGAAAAATTTGCCGTCCCTGTGCCTCTCACTTCTGAAAGGACAAGGACGGCATTTTTTAGCGGTGCTTTTTTGAGCAAAGTTAGCTGTGGTGTGAAAACGCAGATGAATGTAATCTGATATTTGAAACCATTAAAATATAACGATTTATAAATCTTTGCATACTAAAAAAGAGGCTATCATGTCTTGGAAAACATGATAGCCTCTTTTTTTAGTTGCTTTTGACGGCAACACCATATCGGAGCGTTTTATAAATTGTTACGCCAATCTCGAATAGGGTAATTGCAACAATAAAAGCAAGAAACCCGTTGGACACCATATCAGCGTTCCAGTAAGTGAGAAATCTTGCTCCTGAATCTGCATGATCGCCCAACGCCTGTTCAATCTCAAGTACAAAATTCGGATTCCAAATGGGTAAGACCTTTAGTACAATGATGCTCAATACAATTTGAAGTACTCCGCACACTATATTACTGATCATAACCAGTCTACAGTAGACCCCGACAACCAAGCGTAATATCTCGTCTGCAAGACCAATCAGCAGACTTAGTATAAAGACGGGAAGAACGATGCCCCACTGTTCCAGATTAAAAATAGGTACGGTCATTACGGTTTCGCCTTCCGTAAAGATCGCAGCAAAGAAATGAGGGGCAAAAATTAGCAATACACTGAAAATAACGATAAATATAATGCCTACAATACTATCTCCCCGACTTATGATTGCTTTTTTATCGGGTACAGGCTCCAAAAATTTGGCGTCCATCGGGAGCGGGAAGTTGGAGTTTTTGCCTTCTCCCGACAGACTTTCTAAGGACCATTTTTCTTCCTTTTTCAGCTCGAATTGAACCTTCTTCCGCTCCATAATGGCAAAAGTCAAGGTTACTGCACCGAAAGCGGATATGCAGGACAGCATAGCGTCGGTAATTCCGGTGATTAGACCATCTACAATGGCTCGGATAATGACAGAAGCAGAGTTCTGTGCAGTAATCGCAGGCATTTCTCCTATGGCATTTATCAGAGAAATAAGCAAAATTGGTACGGCAGCACAGATTAAGACAACTTTTACAAACCACAGATAAGTGTCAAAATATTCAGGGCCAATCAAATATTTCTGTTCGTTTTGATATTGCTTTGCAAATTCAGCAGGATCGCCGAGTTCAGTCAGCGCCTCTTCCATAGAGCCTTTATCCGCATACATATCGCTGATCAGCTCTTCCAGCTCCATACGCACTTCATCTCGCTGAGCTTTGGAAAGCCGACGGATTACCTGGTAAATATATCGATCCATATAGTCTTTTTCATTTGGCGTCATGCTTCTTCCTCCCTTAATAACCGGTCCATTCCGGCGGATAAGTTTTGCCAGTATGCTTTCAGCTTCTCATAAATTTCTGTTCCGTATTTTGTCCGCTGATAATATTTTCTCGGCTTTGCACCGCCGGTTTCCCACTTGCTTTCTAAAAGCTGCCTGACTCTCCAGACGCCGAAGCAGAGGATACAAGGGTATTGGGATCAATGGCAACGCCTTTTTCTTCCAAGCTCTGCACCAAAGCATACCCGTACTTCGGCTTTTTCATCTGGCTGAGTACACTAATTGTCAGTGTCCCTCTGCGAAGCTCCAAAAGCAAAGAGGATAATAAATCTTTTTCTTCTCCCATCAGCGTTACCTCCTGATGTCATTATACTGTATGTCATACTGTATTGTCAATATAAAAATAAAAGGTCAGTCACAGGAGTTTTGAAAAGTTTGAATACCCACCGCTGAAACGGAGGATTTCTGTCCTTTCACAATTAGAGAGGTGTAAGCCGCTCAATTTTCAGAGAAAGGATGGAAAAAGCTATGGGAACAGCGAACTCAAAAGGTCTGCCGCGCTGCACGGCGCATCGGGACTGCTTTGCCAATAAGGACAGCGTGTGCGTCTGCCTGGGGGATAATGACTTCCACGGGAAGGACTGCCCGTTTTTTAAGACCACGGCGCAGTGTGACGCGGACAGGCAGAAAAGCTATGAGCGGCTGGTCAGCATTGGACGGGACGACCTGGTCGAGCGGTATCAAGTGAGGGGTGTGTATGGGAGTTAGCAGATATAACAGCGAAGGCTACTACGACCCGACGGCCTATGAAGCCCTCGCGAAAATTGTTCAGGAGGAAAAGGCGGCGAGATACCGGCCGCTGGTGTATATTTGCTCCCCGTACTCCGGGGACACGGAGGGCAATACCGAAAAAGCAAGGCGGTACAGCCGGTTTGCCGCAGACGCCGGCACAATCCCCATTGCGCCGCATCTGCTGTTCCCACAGTTCCTATCGGAAGAAACGGAGCGGGAGCTGGCGATTTTTATGGATCTGGTGCTGCTGGGCAAGTGTGAGCAGCTCTGGGTGTTCGGCGGCGAGGTGTCAGATGGGATGCGCCGGGAGATCGGCAGGGCGAAACAGAAAAATATGACGATCCGTTATTTTACGGAGGATATGGAGGAAACGGAATGCAGATGACAATTTATGATGCCGCGACGGTGGGGAGCCGGTCAAACTGCGTGTATCCGAATCCCGTGACGGTCACGGATGCGGACACCATGCGGCAGGCGGCGACCTTCGACCATGTGTGTGCGGCATATAAGCAGAACTACCGCAGCGTGGACAATTTCCTGAAAGCGGACTGTCTGCCGATGGATTGCGATAACGACCACTCGGATGACCCGGACGACTGGCTCACGCCCTTTGACGTGGCGATGGACTTTCCGGGCGTGGGGATGATTTTTGTCTACAGCAGGAGCCACATGAAGCAGAAAGGAAAACGAGGCCCCAGGCCCCGGTTCCATGTGTATTTTATCTGCACGGAGACAACAAATTCAGAGATTTACAGTTCATGGAAGGACAAGCTGATTGCCGATTACCCCTATTTCGATGACGGGGCTAAAGACAGCGCCCGGTTCCTTTTCGGGGTAAAGGACGCGGTGGTCGAGGTGTATGACGGCGAGATTACCATTGATGAGTTCCTGGCAGACAGCTTTGCGGAGTGGGACGCGGCGCAGGGGCAGATTCCGGAGGGTTCCCGGAACAAGACCATGTCCCATTACGCTGGCCGGATCATCAAGCGGCTGGGGAATACGAGGAGGCCCATAAGCAGTTCCTGAAGGAAGCGGAAAAATGCAGCCCGCCGCTGGATGATGCGGAGCTTGCGGGTATCTGGGCCAGCGCCGTGAAGTTCGGCGCGAAGGTAGCTGCCCAGGAGGGATATATCCCGCCGGAGCAGTATAACCAGGACTTCCTGCTGATGCCGGAGGACTTCTCGGATGTGGGCCAGGCTATCGTATTGTCGCGGGAGTACATGGATCGTCTCCGCTTCTCCCCGGCTACGGACTACATCGTGTTCAACGACTCGTTCTGGGAGGAATCCCAGCCTAACGCCCAGGGCATTGCCCAGGAGCTGACTGCGAGACAGCTTGAGGAGGCGGAAACAGAGATACAGCGGTGCATGAAGGAGATGTCGGAAAACGGCGCGTGGGCCATGCTCGCCGCGATGGGCGCCAAGAAAGCGATGGCGGCGTTCAGCGAAGCCCAGCGGCACTCCTTTGAAAAGTATGAGCGGGCGGAAACCTATCGGAAGTACGCCATCAAGCGCCGGGATACGAAATACATCTCGGCCGCCTTAAAGGAAGCCCGCCCAATGATCCAGATCGAGCAGCGTGTCTTGGATGCGGATGAGTTTTTACTGAACCTGCCGTCCGGCACCTGCGATCTGAGGACGGGGGCTGTTCGGGAACACAACGCCCAGGACTATATCACGAAGCAGACGGCGGTGGATCCGTCCGGAGACGGCATGGATGTCTGGGAGGACGCCCTCCAGACCTTCTTCCAGGGGGACGCCGACCTGATCCGCTATGTGCAGGAGATCGTGGGGCTTGCCGCCATCGGCAAGGTCTACATTGAAGCCCTGGTCATTGCCTACGGCGAGGGCCGAAACGGAAAATCCACCTTCTGGAACACCATCGCCCGTGTGCTTGGCACCTACTCCGGCAATATGTCCGCAGACACCCTGACCGTGGGCTGCAAGCGCAATGTGAAGCCGGAACTGGCGGAAGCCAAGGGCAAGCGGATGATCATCGCCGCCGAGCTGGAGGAGGGGATGCGCCTGAACACCTCCAATGTCAAGCAGCTCTGCTCCACAGATGAGATCTATGCGGAGAAAAAGTACAAGGCGCCGTTCTCCTATGTCCCCACCCACACGCTGGTGCTGTATACCAACCACCTGCCAAGGGTCGGGGCCATTGACCAGGGTACCTGGCGGCGGCTCATCGTGATCCCCTTCAACGCCAAGATTGAGGGAAAAGCCGACATCAAAAACTATGCGGACTTCCTGTTCAAGACGCGGGCGGCGCTGTGCTTCAGTGGATCATCGAGGGCGCAAAGCGCGTCATTGCCAGCGATTACAAAATCGTCCAGCCCAAGGTGGTGCAGGACGCCATCCAGAAATACAAGGAGAACAACGACTGGCTGGCCCACTTTCTGGATGACTGCTGCGAAATCGATCCGTCTTATGAAGCAAAATCTGGTGAGGTTTACAACACTTATCGCAGCTATTGCAATCAGATGGGCGAGTATGCGCGGAGCACCACGGATTTTTACACTGCCATTGGAATCCAGGGGCGGATTTCACGCGCCACAAGACGAAAAAAGGGATGTTGATTCGCGGATTCCGCTTGAAATCAGAGTTTGAGTAAGCACAAACGGTAAAGGTGACGGTCGGTGACAGTCTTTCCCTAAAGTCCTCTAAGGACAAGAAAAAATAACATATATAAAGAAATCGTGGGAGGACTGTCATAGACCGTCACCAAAAGCGAGGTCTTATGAGAGAGAAAACCATCGAACAAAAGCTGGTTCAGGCGGTTAAGGCTAAAGGCGGGATTGCGCCGAAGTTCGTGTCGCCGGATTTTCCGGGGTTCCCGACCGCCTTATCCTATTGCCGGATGGGAAATGCGGCTTCGTGGAGGTAAGGCCTCTGGCGGGAAAGCCACGGCCGCTGCAGAAGTCAAGGATACGGCTTTTGCGGCGGCTGGGCTTCTTGGCATTTGTCCTGGACGGCGAGAGCCAGATCCCCCACATCCTTTCAGAAATCGGAGGTGATGCCGAATGAAGTTCATACCACATGATTATCAGCAATATGCCATCGAGTACATCGAAACACACGAGGTCGCCGCCGTACTGCTTGATATGGGCCTTGGCAAGACGGCAATCACGCTGACGGCTTGTACGACCTGCTGTTCGACTACTTCGAGATCACCCGCGTCCTGGTGATTGCACCTCTCCGGGTGGCGAGAATACCTGGCCCCAGGAGATCGAAAAGTGGGATCATCTGAAGGACGTCCGCTATTCCGTGGCGGTCGGCACGGAAAAAGAACGGCTGGAGGCATTCCACAGGGATGCGGACATCTATATCATCAATAGGGAGAACGTCCAGTGGATGGTGGAGAATGTCCCCTTTGAGTTTGACGCCATCGTGGTGGACGAGCTTTCGTCCTTCAAGAACTGGAACAGCAAGCGGTTCAAATCGCTGATGAAGGTACGCCCCAGGGCAAAGCGAGTCATCGGCCTTACGGGTACCCCGTCCGGGAACGGGCTGATGGATCTGTTCGCCGAGTTCAAGGTGCTGGATATGGGGCAGCGATTGGGGCGGTTTATCACCAAGTACCGCCAGGACTATTTCCGGCCGGATCGGATGAACGGGCAGATGGTGTATTCCTATAAGCCTCTGCCGGGAGCGGAGAAGCGGCTCTATGACAAGATCTCCGATATCACCATTTCCATGAAAGCCGCCGACCACCTCAAGATGCCGGAACTTGTAAGCAGCGAGTACCGGGTGTATATGGAGGAGCCGGAACGAGCTATTTATGATGAGATGTGCGAGGATTTGGCAGCGCAGCTTGACAAGGGCGAGGTAACGGCGGCAAATGCCGGAGTGCTGTCCGGCAAGCTCTCCCAGATGGCAAACGGGGCGGTCTATACGGATAACGGGGATGTGGAACATGTCCATGACCAGAAGCTGGATGCCCTGGAGGACATCATCGAAAGCATGAACGGAAAGCCCCTGCTTGTGGCTTACTGGTACCAGCACGACCTTGACCGCATCGAGGAACGGCTGCGGCTGCGGAAGATCGGCTTTGCAAGGCTGGACTCTGACGCCAGCATCGCAAAGTGGAACCGGGGCGAAATTCCCGTGGCGCTGATCCATCCCGCTTCTGCCGGCCACGGGCTAAACCTCCAGAGCGGCGGCGCCACCCTCTGCTGGTTTGGCATTACCTGGAGCCTGGAACTGTACCAACAGACGGTGGCGCGGCTTTACCGGCAGGGTCAGGCGTCCAAGACCGTGGTCGTACAGCACATCATCACGGACGGCACCATTGATGAGCGCATTATGAAAGCCCTGCAGTATAAGGACAGAACGCAGTCGGCGCTGATCGATGCGGTCCGGGCAAACCTAAGAAAATGAGAGTCAATCAAGGCCAATCCGAGGGAAACCATTTCTTTTTCGGAGGTAGTGCCTATGAACAAGCAGCAGGCGGAAATGAAGGAGTACCTTTCCCAGGCGTTCCGCATTGACCAGCGGATACAGAGCAAGATGGAGCAGGTGGCGTCACTGAATGACCTCGCCACACGGGCGACCGCGACTTATTCGGATATGCCCGGAAGTGAGACGAGGAACCTCCACCGTATGGAGGACGCCATCCTTTCCATCATTGAGCTGGAAGCAGAGATCAATGGGGACATCTGCAAACTGGTGCAGACGAAAAAAGACATTGTCCATAAGATCAAGGCTGTCCAGAACACGGAGTACCAGACCCTTCTTGAACTTCGGTATCTATGCTTCAAGTCCTGGGAACAGATTGCCGTGGATATGGGCTATGAGCTTCGGTGGCTGTACCGGCTCCACCACAGGGCGTTGGACGCCGTTTCCGAAATAAGCCACTAAAAGCCACTGCAATACACCTTGTCCCTGTGATATAGTTAGAATCAGAAAAACAGGACAAGGAACGAGCCTTGCGGGAGCAATCCTGCAGGGCTTTCCTTTTGCCCGGAAAGCGAGGTGCAGCGTGCCAAAGAAACCAAAACGCCCCTGCTCCTACCCCGGCTGTCCAAACCTCACGGACGGGCAGTACTGTGAGGAACATGAAGCTGCTGCCCGGAAACGGTACAACAAGTACGGACGCCCCGCTGACAGCAACAAGAAGTACGGCAGGGCTTGGAAGCGAATCCGCGACCGCTATGCTGCGGCGCATCCCTTTGTGTGAGATGTGCCTGAAGGAAGGACGGCTGACTCCCGTGGAGGAAGTCCATCACATTGTTCCTCTATCACAAGGCGGGACGCATCGGAATGACAATCTGATGTCCCTCTGCCAGTCCTGCCACACAAAGCTGCATCATGAGCTTGGCGACCGGTGACCGTGGGGCGGTCAAAATCTCCGGGACCTGCATGAGCGGACAGCGGCCTGGGGCTTCGTGCGCGAAAAAGGCGAAATCAAAAGGGTAATTGACGGCGGCCGAAAGCGGTCGCTCATTTTTTGCGGAAAAGAGGTGAGAAAATGCCGACAAAATCTAATAACACAGGCGGGCGCGGCGGTGCGAGACCCGGTGCGGGAAGAAAGAAGTCTGCCGTCAAGGAAAAAGCCGAGAACGGCAATCCGGGCGGACGCAGACTGGAAGTTCTGGACATTCCCGAAGTCGAGGGTGTCGATATGCCAAAGCCCCACGAGTTCCTCTCTGCCGAGCAGCGTGACGGAAGTACACTCCAGGCAGAGGAAATCTACAAAGAAACCTGGGAGTGGCTGAAGAAGATCGGCTGTGCGGCAAAGGTATCTCCCCAGCTATTGGAGCGGTATGCCATGTGCAGCGCCCGCTGGATTCAGTGTGAGGAGATGACCAACCGCATGGGCTTCCTCTCCAAGCACCCCACTACCCAGAAGCCAATCCCATCGCCGTTTATCAACATCGGCATCAACTACATGAACCAGGCAGTGCGGCTCTGGAACGAGATATTCCAGATCGTAAAGGAAAACTGCAGCACCGATTACGGGGAGGTTTCTCCCCAGGACGATTTGATGGAGCGTCTGCTCCGGGCAAGAAAGGGGTGAAGTCATGTTTGAGAAAGTAAACCCGTGCCATCCGGATAAGGTGGCGGACCGCATCGCCGGGGCCCTGGTGGATGCGGCATACAGAAAAGAAGAAAATCCCAGGATTGCTGTGGAGGTTCTCATCGGCCACGGCGTCTGCCACATCATCGCGGAGAGTTCCGTACACGTTTCGCTGGATGAGGTGGACGCCATCGTGAAGCGCATTGCCGGAAACCTACACACGGATTATGTGGAAGTGCCGCAGGACGGACACCTCGCCAATAACCAGGCAGACGGAATCCGCTGCGGCGACAACGGCATCTTCAAAGGGATGCCTGTGACCGAGGAGCAGAAAGCACTCTGCGAGATCGCCAAAAGTGTGTATCACACTTATCCCTATGACGGGAAATACATTCTGGACGGCGCAAGGTTCATTCTCTGCCAGAGCAACGCCAAGATCTATCACCTCAAGGAAGTGTATCCTCACGCCGAGATCAACCCTCTGGGAGACTGGACGGGCGGCACGGATGTGGACACAGGTGCAACCAACCGCAAGCTGGGTAACGATATGGCAGATTCTGTCACGGGCGGCGGTCTGCATGGTAAAGACCTGTCCAAAGCGGATGTGTCGGTCAATATCTACGCCTGGCTGAAAGCCCAGGAAACGGGAAAGCCCGTGGAGCTTGCCTGCGCCATTGGGGACGATACCGTGGACGGCATTCCCTATGCGGAGATCGTGGAGACTGCCCGGAAATACATCCAGTCCCTTGGCGGCTTTGAGAAATTTGCGGAATGGGGGCTGGTGCGATGAAAACAACAACGGAAATGCAGCTGGTGCCAATCAGCAAACTGGTGCCCTATGTGAACAACGCCCGCACCCACTCCCCGGAGCAGATTACGAAGCTCCGCTCCTCCCTCCGGGAGTTCGGCTTTATCAACCCTGTCATCATTGACCGCGACTATGGCGTGATTGCAGGCCACGGCAGAATAATGGCGGCAAAGGAGGAAGGCATCAAGGAAGTTCCGTGTGTGTTTGCCGACCACCTTACCGAGGCGCAGAAGAAAGCATACATCATTGCCGACAACCGCATGGCGATGGACGCCGGATGGGATGAGGAGCTTCTGCGAGTAGAGATCGAGTCTTTGCAGGGCATGGACTTTGATCCCCTGCTCACCGGCTCTGATGAAAAGGAGCTGGCGGCGCTGTTCGATGCCGGCATCGAAGCTAAAGAGGATGACTTCGATGTGGATGCGGAACTGCAAAAGCCCACCTTCTCCCGACTTGGCGATATGTGGACGCTTGGCAGACATCGCTTGGTATGTGGGGACTCCACCAATCCAGAGACATACACCACGCTCATGGATGACATCAAGGCCAACCTGGTGATCACCGACCCGCCGTACAACGTCAACTACGAAGGCTCGGCTGGCAAGATCAAGAACGACAACATGGCAGGCGAGAAATTCTATGAATTCCTCCTTGCCGCTTTTCAGAATATGGAATCGGTTATGGCGGCGGACGCATCCATCTATGTGTTTCATGCCGACACCGAGGGCTTGAATTTCCGCAGGGCGTTTGCCGATGCAGGATTTTATTTATCCGGGTGCTGTATCTGGAAGAAGCAGTCCCTGGTCCTCGGCCGCTCTCCGTACCAGTGGCAGCATGAGCCTGTGCTGTACGGCTGGAAGAAAAACGGCAAGCACCAGTGGTACACGGGCAGGAAGGAAACCACCATATGGGAGTTCGACAAGCCCAAGAAGAACGGCGACCATCCCACCATGAAACCAATCCCTCTGCTGGCATATCCCATCGGCAACTCCAGCATGGCAAACTCGGTAGTGCTTGACCCCTTCGGCGGCTCCGGCTCTACCCTCATTGCCTGTGAGCAGACCGACCGCATCTGCCGCACTATTGAACTGGATGAGAAGTTCTGCGATGTCATCGTGAACCGCTACATCGAGCAGGCCGGCACTGCGGATGGAGTGAGTGTCCTTCGGGACGGCAAGACATACAGTTATGGGGAGGTTGCGGATGGAACGGAATAAACTGACCCTCGGCAGCCTGTTTGACGGTTCCGGCGGTTTCCCTCTTGGCGGCTTGCTCTCCGGCATTACCCCCGTTTGGGCATCGGAGATCGAGCCGTTCCCCATCCGGGTGACCACAAAGCGGCTTCCGTTTATGAAGCATTACGGCGATGTCTCCCGGATGGACGGTGGGAAGATTGAGCCGGTGGATGTCATTACCTTCGGCAGCCCTTGCCAGGACATGAGCATCGCGGGCCGGAGGGAAGGTCTGGACGGCTCCCGCTCCAGCCTTTTCTATGAAGCCGTCCGGATCGTAAAGGAAATGAGGTGTGCAACTGATGGCAGATATCCAAGGTATATCGTCTGGGAGAACGTCCCCGGCGCGTTCAGTTCCAACAAGGGTGCGGACTTCCAGTCCGTCCTCGAAGAGATCTGCTCGGTCAAAGGATACGAAATTCATACTCCTCGACCTGAGAAATGGACGACCGCCGGAGAGATCGTGGCAGATAATTTCAGTCTCGCATGGCGGGTATTTGATGCGCAGTACTGGGGAGTTCCCCAACGCAGAAAACGCATCTACCTTGTCGCAGATTTTGCAGGCGGGAGTGCCGGAAAAATACTATTTGAGTCCGAAGGCGTGTCTGGGTATACTCCGCAGGGCTTCCGTTCGTGGCAAGGAGCTGCCGGAACTTCTGAGAAAGGCGCTGGAGCGGCAGGCTGCGTCTGCCTGAACGATCAGGGCGGAAACCGCATGGATGTGACGGACGGTGTCACCTGCACCCTCCGGGCGGAGGCCCACCATCCTCCCTGCGTGATGGAATCTGCGGGCTTTTTGCACCGAGCATTCCGCACACAGCCGCTCCATCGGGTACGAGGAAGAAACCCCTCCCACTCTCCGGGCGGGGACGGTGCCGGCGGCGGTCTATGAGAACCATAGCCAGGACACCAGATACACCGGTCCATTGGAAACAGCGCCCACGGTCATGTCTACTTACGGAACAGGCGGCAACAATCAGCCCTTCGTGGTGGAAACGCCAAAGACGCTGAAAATCCGCTCCGGCTGTGAGGGTGGTGGCAAGGGTGCGCTGATCCAGGACAACAAATCTGCCACCCTCGGATGCAACAACGACCAGACGGTGTTTGTGCCGTTTGTGAAAGGCACCCGCCCCCACTCTTCCGATGAAGGGCAACAGTGGAAAGCCTCCGATGTGGCGAACACGCTGAATACCTACGATGTGGGCGAGACCCGGTGCAATGAACTGGCGGTCAAAGTATATGGCATCTGCTCCAAGGACAGCAACGCCATGAAATCCGATAATCCCAAGAGCGGCTTCTACGAAGCGGAAACTTCCAGATGCCTGGATGCGAACGGCGGCAATCCTACCTGCAACCAGGGCGGAATGGCTGTGGTGGCCCTGCAGGGTTCCATGATTGGCAGGGCGGACAAGAACGGTCCCCAGGGCAGCGGTGTGAATGAGGATGTGTCCTTTACACTGGATGCTGCCGACCGCCATGCGGTGGCTTACTGCATGACCACCGGCATTTACACCCAGGCATTGGAGGAGCAGTCCCCGACCTTGATGGCAAGGGACTATAAGGACCCGCCTGTGGTAAACGAGACCGAGCCGGAGTACATCGTCCGCAGGCTGACGCCCACCGAATGTGCCAGACTGCAGGGGTTCCCGGACTGGTGGTGCGCCGGGCTTGGAACAGACGAGCCGACCGAGGATGAGATTGAGTTCTGGACAGCGGTGTTTGAGACACACCGTTCCGTCATGGGGACGTCCTCCAAGCCAAAGAGCCGGAACCAGATCGTCAAGTGGCTGAGGAATCCCCATTCCGACAGTGCGGAATATAAAATGTGGGGCAACGGCGTAGCGCTCCCCAACGTCTATTTCGTGCTTTCCGGGATCGTGTACTATGCACAGTTTTCGGAAGGATAAATTGGTTTCTATTCTACAGAGAAATGTGCGAAAATCGCTTGCTATTTCAGGGGTTCAGAGTGATATATGTACCTACCAAAAACAAAGGAGGTTTTCGCACATGGAAATCAGATACAATGTGACGGGCGCCAAGCGCAAGGAACTGGTAAAAGTTATCGCCAATGCCACAGGCGCCAGGGCGGAATACAAGTTCATGCCCACCTGCAATTATGAGATTGATTATTTCACGGTCACCAAGGATGGGACGCTCCTATTTGACGACCGTGCCGACAGCGAGGAAGTCGAGCGGGTGCTGGAAAGCCATCGCAGCCGCTGGCTTTGAATGTGAGCCGCAGGACTGCGGTGAACAGCCCTCCAGGGAGGAAACCAAGGAAGCGGCAGAATCCGCCGACACTGCGCCACAGGGCGAACCTGTGGGGCTTACGGTGGAAATTCCGCTCGACAAGGTGGCGGTGGGCAACCTTACCAAGCTGCTGGACGCCAAAGGGAATCTGATACGGAAAGCCCTTGGCATCACCGACCTTCGCATTGAGGTGCTGGACGACCGGGTGGCGTTCCCCTGGTTCTCTCAGGTAGATGCGGATTCCTCAGCCGCCTACACCCACTTTATTTCCGCACTTTGCGAGATGAGCCGGAATGCCAAGCGGGTGACAGCGACCGAGAAACCGGTGGAGAATGAGAAATACGCCTTCCGGTGTTTTCTCCTGCGGCTGGGCTTCATCGGCAGCGAATATAAAGCGGAACGCAAGATCCTGCTGAAGAACCTGACCGGTTCATCCGCTTTCAAGAACGGGGGTGTGGGCCATGAAGTTTCCGAGTAGAGAAATCGTGGAGCGCATCCGCCGGGAATATCCTGCCGGCACCCGTGTGGAACTGGTGCGGATGGATGATGTGCAGGCTCCGCCTGCCGGTACAAAAGGCACCGTCAAAGGTGTGGATGACACCGGTTCCCTTCTCATGCGCTGGGACAATGGCAGCGGCCTGAACGTGGTCTATGGGGAGGATATTGTGAGAAAGGTGGGTGACCGCCGTGCCAAATAACATTCTGAAGGACTTCTTCTATGGGAACATCAATCCGAATGAAAAGCAGTTTGACCGTAATTCGGAGTATGGAAAAGCTGCTGCCGGTCTGGCTGATGAAGAAGAAAAGCTCCGATCCATGCTGAATCAGGAAGCAGCCACAGTCCTCGATAAGATGATTTGCCTACAAGCCGCCATTGCGGGCATGACCGCTGAGGAGTACTTCATCGATGGGCTGCGGACGGGATTCCGCCTGGCTCTTGCTATCCTTGATGAGGAGGAAAACGGCCTTCTCAAGCCAATATCGGATGGTGGCAAACAGCCATAAACTACACAATATCTTGCGGTCATCTTTGTGTAGTATATTATCGGAAATGCCTTGCTATTATCCTCTTTTAGAGCGAATATGTGTACACCGAAAGGGAAAACACACAGCCGCAAGGCAGAAAAAACGGAGGATTTCAGAATGAACGAAAAACAGCAAGGCAGATTGCAGAGATGAAGAACCAGACCATCGGGGTCGAGGTCGAGATGAACAGCATCACCCGCCAGAAGGTAGCGAAGGTTGCCGCCGCCTACTTCGGCACAGGCAGATACGAGAACACTGCCGGCCGCAACGGCTACAGCACCTGGTCGGCTTGGGACGCACAGGGGCGCGAGTGGAAATTCCAGAAGGACGTTTCCATCGCAGGGCCGGACGAGCAGAAATGCGAACTGGTCACCCCGATCCTGACCTACAGGGGATATCGAAACCCTGCAGGAGCTTTGCAGGCAGCTCAGACACGCAGGAGCGAAAAGCGACGCCTCCAGAGGATGCAGGGGTCCACATCCACATCGGGCGCAGGGCCACCGCGCAGAGCCTTCGGAACCTCGCCAACATCATGGCGAGCCACGAGAGCCTGATCGCAGAAGCTCTGAAGCTCGACCGCAGCCGCATGAGCCGCTACTGCCGCACGGTAGACCCAAACTTCCTCGCCAAGGTCAACAGCAGAAAGCCCAAGACGATGGCACAGCTTGCGGACATCTGGTACACCAGCCACGGCGCAAGCTACGGCAGGAGCCACCACTACAACGACAGCCGCTACCATATGCTCAACCTTCACGCCACCTTTACCAAAGGTACGGTCGAGTTCAGGCTCTTCCAGTTTGACGAGCCGACCGCAGAGCGCCGAGGCGGCATCCATGCCGGACAGCTCAAAAGCTACATTCAGCTTTGCCTGGCCCTGAGCCAGATGGCGAAGGATGTGCGGACGGCAAGCCCCAAACCCCAGCAGAACGAAAACCCCAAATACGCCATGAGAACCTGGCTCCTCCGCCTGGGCTTCATCGGTGGGGAGTTTGCAACGGCCAGAGATTTCCTGACCCGCAACCTGACTGGGGACACCGCCTTCCGGCACGGCAGAGCCGCCGCTTGAAGGACACGCAGGAGTTAGCCTCCTGCCACCTTACTCCTGACCGCTTCGGCGGTCTTAAGGTGGTAGAAGGGTAACCCCTTCGGAAAGGATGGATACCATGAAAGAAAAAAGATACTACATTGCTTATGGCAGCAACCTCAATGTCCCGCAGATGCGGATGCGCTGCCCTCACGCTACGATCCTCGGCACGGCAAATCTCAAAGGTTGGGAACTGTTGTTCAAGGGGAGCAAGACCGGCTCCTACCTCACGATCGAGGAATGCGCCGGCGGCACGGTTCCCGTGGTAATCTGGGAGGTGACGGCTGCGGATGAAGCCGCCCTCGACCGCTATGAGGGATTCCCCAATTTCTACTACAAAAGGGACATCTGGCTTCAGTACAAAGGCATCCGCACGGGGAAGCGCAGGACGGTGACAGCTTTTGCCTACATAATGCATGAGGACAGGCCGATTGGGATTCCAAGCAATCTCTACATGAGGATTTGCCTGGAAGGGTACGACACCTTCTGCTTTGATAAAAACGTCCTGGTTGACGCCTACGATAAATGCAGGGAGGTATGCGGATATGAAGGATAATGATGTGATCCGGATGGCGGTCTGCCCCCTGTGCGGCAGGGCCTACCACGGCGCTCCGGCGCTTTCCAGAGAGGACAACGAAACGCTTATCTGCCCGGACTGCGGAACAAGACAGGCACTCCAGTCCATCGGAGTGAAGCCGTCTGAGCAGGAGCAGATTCTTGAAACGATCCACCGGCATATGGGAAGACCGCCTGGTTGAAAACTAACAATTTTCCTGTATAATAAAGATGTCTTGATAGAGACAAATCGGAAATTGGCAGTGAGGTGAGGCAAGTTGCAATACAAAGAATACGGTAAACAGAATCGAGATGTGATTATTCTTCTGCATGGCGGCGGCTTGTCATGGTGGAATTACCGAGAAGTGTCCGAACGACTTCAAAATGATTTTCGGATAATTATCCCGATATTGGATGGTCACGCAGGAAGCGATGAAAATTTCACAACAATCGAAGACAATGCCGCTGAAATCATTTCTTTTATTGATAGGAACTTTGGAGGTTCGGTATTGCTGATTGGCGGGTTATCTCTCGGCGGTCAAATATTACTTGAAATGTTATCTCGGCGAAAAGACCTTTGCCGTTTTGCAATGGTCGAGAGCGCAGCGGTTATTCCATCCAAGCTAACTTATTCGTTGATTAAGCCGGCATTTGGAAGCTGTTATGAGTTGATTCGGCAAAAATGGTTTTCTAAACTGCAATTTCGTTCACTTCGAATGAAGCCGGAACTTTTCAATGACTATTATCAAGATACTTGCGGCATTACGAAGCAAAATATGATTGCGTTCTTACAAGAAAGTTCTATGTATTTCATGAAGAAGTCTCTTGGAGAGTGTGTGGCAGAAATCCATTTGTTTGTCGGGGAGCGGGAAAACAAACGTATCTTGCTTTCTGCAAGAAAGCTGCATGAAACCCTGGAAAAAAGCAGCTTAAATGTCCTTCCAGCTATGTATCATGGAGAGTTTTCCATCAACCATGCCGATCTCTATGTAAAAGAATTGTGTGCCATTGTTAAACAGCATTAACTTCCAGTTTATTGAATGAAAGCAAAAAAACTTTATCAGCATCGGTTAGAAATAGCCGGTGCTATTTTTATGCCATTTTGGAGGTGGTGTCCATGCGGAAGCTGAAAAAATACAAGCCCACCAGGTTTATGGCGAAGACCTCGCACTACGATAAGGACGCCGCCGACTATGCGGTGATGTTCATCGAGTCCCTCTGCCACACCAAGGGTACCTGGGCGGGAAAGCCCTTTGAACTGATCGACTGGCAGGAGCAGATCATCCGTGACCTGTTCGGCGTGTTAAAGCCCAACGGCTACCGGCAGTTCAATACGGCATACATCGAGATCCCCAAGAAACAGGGTAAGTCCGAGCTTGCCGCCGCTGTGGCGCTCCTGCTCCTCTGCGGGGATGGCGAGGAACGGGCCGAGGTGTATGGCTGCGCCGCCGACCGTAACCAGGCAAAGATTGTGTTTGATGTGGCGGTGGATATGGTGCGGTTCTGTCCGGCGCTTTCCAAGAGGGTAAAGATCCTGGAATCCCAGAAGAAGATCACATACCTTCCCACAAACAGCTCCTACCAGGTGCTTTCGGCGGATGTGGCGAACAAGCACGGTTTCAATACCCACGGCGTGATCTTCGATGAGCTGCACACCCAGCCCAACCGGAAACTCTTTGACGTCATGCTCCAAGGCTCCGGCGATGCTCGGATGCAGCCGCTATATTTCCTGATCACCACGGCAGGCAACGATACCAACTCCATCTGCTACGAGGTACACCAGAAAGCCATCGACATCGCGGAAGGAAGGAAGGTTGATCCTACTTTCTACTCTGTCATTTACGGCGCTGCCGAGGATGAGGACTGGACGGACCCCAAGGTGTGGAAGAAGGCTAACCCGTCTCTCGGCATCACGGTAGGTATTGATAAGGTCAAAGCGGCTTGTGAATCTGCCCAGCAGAATCCTGGTGAGGAGAATGCTTTCCGGCAGCTTAGGCTGAACCAGTGGGTAAAGCAGTCCGTCCGCTGGATGCCGATGGACAAGTGGGACGCCTGCGCCTTCCCGGTTTCTGAGGATGATTTGGAAGGACGCATCTGCTACGGCGGGCTGGACTTGTCCTCCACCACGGACATCACGGCTTTCGTGCTGGTGTTCCCGCCGCTGGATGAGGAGGATAAATACTATATCCTGCCATACTTCTGGATACCGGAGGAAACGCTTGACCTCCGTGTCCGCAGGGATCATGTCCCCTATGATCTATGGGAGCGCCAGGGCGCTGATGACCACGGAAGGCAACGTGGTGCATTACGGCTACATCGAGAAATTCATCGAGCAGTTGGGCGAACGGTTCAATATTAGGGAGATTGCCTTCGACCGTTGGGGCGCTGTGCAGATGGTGCAGAATCTGGAGGGCATGGGCTTCACGGTGGTTCCCTTTGGGCAGGGCTTCAAGGATATGAGTCCGCCGACCAAGGAACTGATGAAGCTGGTACTGGAGGAGAAAATCGCTCACGGAGGCCACCCGGTGCTGCGGTGGATGATGGACAACATCTTCATCCGCACCGACCCGGCCGGCAACATCAAGGCGGACAAGGAAAAATCCACAGAGAAGATTGACGGTGCGATTGCCACTATTATGGGGCTTGACCGGGCAATCCGCTGTGGGGCAATGATACGGGCGCTTCGGTTTATGACAGCCGGGGGCTTTTGTTTATCTGAAAGGATGGTGATTTGATATGGGTATCTTTTCCGGGCTTTTCCGTTCCAGGGATAAGCCCCAGGACCGCACCACCGGGAGCGGCTATGCGTTCTATTTTGGCAGCACCACCTCCGGCAAGGCGGTGACGGAACGCTCCGCTATGCAGATGACGGCGGTGTACTCCTGCGTCCGCATCCTGGCGGAAGCGGTGGCGGGTCTGCCGTGCATCTCTATCGCTACAAAGGAGGACGGCGGCAAGGAAAAGGCGCTGGACCATCCGCTGTATCTCTCCTGCTGCATGATGAGCCGAACCCGGAGATGAGTTCCTTCGTGTTCCGGGAGACGCTCATGACTCATCTGCTCCTGTGGGGCAACGCTTACGCACAAATCATCCGCAACGGCAAGGGTGAGGTGATTGCCCTCTACCCCCTGATGCCGGACCGGATGACGGTGGATCGTGACAGCAAGGGACAGCTTTATTACGAATACACCGTCAGCATGGATGACGCGCCTACGGTCAAAGGGCAGTCTTGTCCGGGTGCATCCGTCCGATGTGGTGCACATCCCCGGCCTTGGCTTTGACGGGCTGGTGGGCTATTCCCCATCGCTATGGCAAAGAACGCCATCGGCATGGCGATTGCCTGTGAGGAATACGGGGCAAAGTTCTTTGCCAACGGCGCAGCTCCTGGCGGTGTGCTGGAGCATCCGGGGACGATCAAAGACCCGCAGCGTGTCCGGGAAAGCTGGCAATCCACCTTCGGCGGCAGCGGCAACAGCAATAAGATTGCCGTGCTGGAAGGAGGGCATGAAGTACACGCCCATCGGCATCTCCCCGGAACAGGCGCAGTTTCTGGAAACAAGGAAGTTCCAGATCAATGAGATCGCCCGTATCTTCCGGGTGCCGCCCCACATGGTGGGCGACCTGGAAAAATCCAGCTTTTCCAACATTGAGCAGCAGTCGCTGGAGTTCGTGAAATACACGCTGGAACCCTGGCTGGTGCGCTGGGAGCAGTCCATCCAGCGGACGCTTTTTTCCCCGGAGGAAAAGAAACGGTATTTTGCCAAATTCAACGTGGAGGGGCTGCTCCGGGGCGATTATGCCAGCAGGATGACCGGCTATGCTACGGCAAGGCAGAACGGCTGGATGGGCGCCAACGACATCCGGGAATTGGAGAATATGGACCGCATCCCTGCTGAGGAGGGCGGAGACTTGTACCTGATCAATGGCAATATGCTCCCGCTTGGAAACGCCGGGGCTTTTTGCAAATACCGAAACGAGCAATGACGGAAAGGAGGAAAACCCCGATGAAGAAGTTCTGGAAGTGGAAGAACCAGGCAGAGACGGAGACAGCTCCGGCGGAACGGACGCTGTTCCTGAACGGCACCATCGCCGAGGAAAGCTGGTTTGACGATGACATCACGCCACAGCTTTTCAAGGAGGAACTGATGGGCGGCAGTGGAGATATCACGGTCTGGATCAACAGCCCCGGCGGGGACTGCGTGGCTGCGGCCCAGATCTACAATATGCTCATGGATTATCCGCATAATGTCACGGTCAAAATCGATGGCATTGCAGCGTCTGCGGCAAGCGTGATCGCTATGGCTGGTACAAAAGTTCTGGTCAGCCCGGTGTCCATGATGATGATCCACAATCCCATGACGGTGGCCATGGGTGACACCGCAGAGATGCAGAAAGCCATCGAGATGCTTGGCAGTGTGAAGGATTCCATCATTAACGCCTATGAGATCAAGACCGGGCTGTCCCGCACCAAGCTGTCCCACCTGATGGACGCGGAAACCTGGATGGACGCGAACAAGGCGGTGGAGCTTGGCTTTGCCGATGATGTCCTGGCACGGGCGGAGATCCCGGAGGACATGGAGCCGCCTGCGGTTTCCATGCTCTATTCCAAAGCGGCTGTGGTCAACTCTCTCATGGATAGGATTGCAGCCAAGTGCAGGACCAATCCTAAGAAAAATTGAAGATTCCAAACCTAAGGGCCGCTCCGTAGACAGTCTCTACGAGCGGCTCAATCTTTTGAAACATTAAAGGAGGATACCACAATGACGATTCTTGAACTGCGCGAGAAGCGCGCCAAAGCCTGGGAAGCCGCAAAGGCATTTTTGGATTCCCACAGAAACGATAAAGGCGTCCTGTCCGCCGAGGATGACGCCGCCTATACCCGCATGGAGCAGGAGATCACCGACCTGGGCAAGGAGATCGCCCGCCTGGAACGTCAGGAGGCGCTGGAAGCGGAACTGAACCGCCCTGTGAACAAGCCCCTGACGGGTAAGCCTATGAGCGGCAAGGAGGAGACTAAGACCGGCCGCGCCACCGATGAGTACCGCCAGAACTTCTGGAACATGATGCGTTCCAAGGCTCCGATGCCCTCTGTGGTGAATGCGCTGCAGATTGGTACGGATTCCGAGGGCGGCTATCTGGTACCGGACGAATATGAGCGCACCCTGGTAGAGGCACTGGAAGAGGAGAATGTATTCCGCCAGCTTGCCAGGGTGATCCAGACATCCAGCGGCGACCGGAAGATCCCGGTAGTGGCGACCAAGGGTACCGCATCCTGGATCGATGAGGAAGGTGCCTACACGGAGAGCGATGATTCCTTCGGCCAGGTGTCCATCGGGGCGTACAAGCTGGGGACGATGATTAAAGGTTTCCGAGGAACTGTTAAACGACAGTGTCTTTGACCTGGAAAGCTACATCTCCCGTGAGTTTGCCCGCCGTATCGGCGCCAAGGAGGAGGAAGCCTTCTTTACCGGGGATGGCTCCGGCAAGCCCCTGGGCATCCTGGCAGCCAGCGGCGGCGCAGAGACCGGCATCACTGCCGCGTCTGCCACCGCCATTACCGCCGATGAACTGATCGACCTGTTCTACTCCCTGAAATCGCCCTACCGCCGCAACGCTGTGTGGGTGCTGAACGATTCCACCATCAAGGCAGTCCGTAAACTGAAAGATGGCAGCGGCCAGTACCTGTGGCAGCCTTCCCTGACTGCCGGAACGCCGGATACCATCCTGGGCAGACCTGTGCGCACCTCGGCCTATATGCCCGCCATCGCCGCCAGCGCGAAGACCATCGCCTTCGGTGATTTCAGCTACTACTGGATCGCAGACCGCCAGGGGCGCTCCTTCAAGCGCCTGAACGAACTGTATGCGGCAAACGGCCAGGTGGGCTTCCTCGCTTCCCAGCGCGTGGACGGCAAGATAATCCTGCCGGAGGCTGTCAAGGTGCTGGTACAGAAAGCATCGTAAGGGAGGGCTGGCAGATGAGCTACAACGGAAAGAACTACATGGAACAGGGCGGCGATAAGTGGGTGATTGGCGGCACCCTCGAAATCAAGGAGGGGGCTTCTGTTACCGGTTTGCCCGCCGCCGAGGTTCCCCAGGCGGCAAACCAGGCCGACAGCGTTGCGGAGGATGTTTCCACTCTGGTTTCTGATTTCAACGGCCTGCTGGCCAAGCTGAAGGCAGCGGGCCTGATGGCATCCAGTTAAGGAAGGAGGCGGCGGGGATGGACACTCTGCTGGAAAAAGTCAAAGCAAACCTGATTCTGGAGCATTCGGCGGATGACGCGCTTTTGCAGAACTACATCACCGCCGCTGTTTCCTATGCGGAGAGCTACCAGCATATCCAGGAGGGCTATTACACGGAGAATGCGATGCCGGCCACCACCGAACAGGCGGTGATTATGCTGGCATCGCATTTCTATGAGTCCAGGGACGGTTCCACGGGCGGATTCTTCGCTGATAACACAAACGCAGCACAGCAGGTCTGGAACACGGTCAACCTTCTGCTTCGGCTCGACCGGGAATGGAAGGTGTGATATGAGTTTTGGAAAAATGAACACCTTCATCTCCATTGTGGAAAAACAGTTCACGCAGGATGATGAGGGCTTTAAGACGGAAACGGATGTGACTGTGGCGGAGGTCCGGGCTTACCGGGAAGGCCGGCATGGCAGTGAGAAATGGGCCAATATGGCGTCCTTTTCCACCGCCACCGACCTTTTCAATTCCGCGTGATACCCGGCGTCACTGTCACAACCGATATGCGTATCCTCTGTGACGGGCATACCTTCGAGATCACATCGTTGGAGAATGTCAAAGGCAGAGGGATGTATCTGGAGGTGCTGGGGACGGAGGTGAAATCGGGTGGCTAAGGTTCAAATGAAAATGCCGGAGGACTTTCTGATGAAGGTGTCCAGGCTGGCGGACAAGACCGATGAGATCCTCCCGAAGGTGCTGGAGGCAGGCGCGGAGGTTGTGGAGGACAAGGTGCGCTCCAACCTGCAGGCGGTTATCGGCAGCGGGACGAAGTACGAGTCCCGAAGCACCGGGGAGCTTCTCCGCTCCCTTGGCACATCTCCCGCCCTGCAGGATAAGAACGGGGACTTCAATGTGAAGGTAGGCTTTTCCGAGCCAAGGTCGGACGGCGACAGCAACGCCAAGATCGCCACCATCCTGGAATACGGCAAAAGCGGCCAGCCCGCAAAACCCTTCTTAAAACCAGCCCGTTCCTCCTCCCGGAATGCCTGTATCAACGCCATGAAGGCGAAGCTGGACGAGGAGGTGGAGAAGATTTGAGCCTGCTTTCGGAAATCAAGGCTGCGGTCACCGGCTGCGGACTGCCTGTGGAGACGGGCGTGTTCTCCGGGGAGCCGCCGGAGGAATATGTGGTGGTCACGCCTTTGGCGGATACCTATGAACTTCACGCAGATAACCTGCCGGGGTATGAAGCCCAGGAGGCGCGGCTCTCCCTGTTCTCCAAAGGGAACTATCTGATGCGGAAGGGGCAGCTTTCAAATGCGCTCCTTGCCGCTGATTTTGTGATTACGGACAGGCGGTACATCGGCCATGAGGACGATACCGGCTACCACCACTATGCCATTGATGTGGCAAAACTGTATGGATTGGAGGAATGAACTATGGCTACCATTGGCCTTGATAAACTTTTCTACTCGAAGATTACCGAGGGTGAAAACGGCGATGAGACCTATGCCGCCCCTGTGGCTTTGGCAAAAGCCATGACCGCCGAGCTTTCCGTGGAACTGGCGGAAGCTACGCTGTACGCGGACGATGGCGCGGCGGAGGTCGTGAAGGAGTTCCAGAGCGGGACGCTGACGCTGGGTGTGGACGATATTGGGAAAAGCGTGGCGGAAGACCTGACCGGGGCGGTGATTGATGAAAACGGCGTCCTGATCTCCGCATCGGAGGACGGCGGCGCTCCGGTCGCTATTGGCTTCCGTGCCAAGAAAGCCAACGGCAAGTACCGCTATTTCTGGCTGTACCGGGTGATTTTCGGCATCCCGGCCACCAACCTGACCACCAAGGGCGAGAGCATCGAGTTTTCCACCCCTTCCATCGAGGGGACGGTGACCCGCCGCAATAAGGTGGACGGCCAGGGCAAACACCCCTGGAAAGCGGAGGTGTCCGAGGATGACTCCGGTGTGTCTCCCACGGTTATCACGGGCTGGTACGATGAGGTCTATGAGCCGTCCTATGCGGATCAGACATCTGACACAGGCGGCGAAGGGTAATAGGAGGTTTTGAGATATGGATGAAAGAACAGCTACTGTCAATATCGGCGGGCAGGAATACGAAATGCTCCTGACCACCAGGGCGACAAAGCAGATCGCCGGGCGTTACGGGGGCTTGGAAAACCTGGGCGAGAAGCTGATGAAAGCGGAAAATTTTGAGATGGCTCTGGACGAGATCGTGTGGCTGATTACCTTGCTGTGCAACCAGCCGATCCTCGTCCACAACCTGAAGCACCCGGAGGACAAAAAAGCCGGAGCTGACCGCCGAGGAGGTGGAGCTTCTCACCTCCCCGATGGAACTGACGGACTACAAAGACGCCATCATGGAGGCCATGTACCGGGGGACGAAACGGAATATCGAAAGTGAGCCGGAGGGAAAAAACACGGCGGCCGGGTAAGCGATGAAGAATTGTTTACCCGGCTTTTGTATTACGGCATGGCCCACCTCTCCCTGCGCATGGAGGAAGTGTGGCTCATGCCGTTTGGCCTGCTTGGATCTGGGAATGCCACAGGCAGTTTTTGGGGCTTGGGAATGCCAAAAGCTGACGATTTATGATGTCATCCCTATGGAAAGCCGAAGCAGGTGGCTTTGACCATTGACGAGTTTTCGTGATTCGAAAACGAGGGATATTTAGTCCATGGAGAGGAGGTGCGGCCCGTGGCGGACAATTTTGGCCTGAAAATCGGCATTGAGGGCGAAAAGGAATTTAAAAAGGCTTTGTCGGAGATCAACCAATCCTTTAAGGTGCTGGGTTCCGAGATGAAGCTCGTTTCCTCCCAGTTTGACTCCAACGATAAATCCATCCAGGCGCTTTCCGCAAGGAATACCGTTCTGAACAAGGAAATCGACGCCCAGCGCCAGAAGATCGAAACGCTGCGGGCTGCCCTCCAGAACGCCTCCGAGTCCTTTGGGGAGAACGACCGCCGGACGCAGAACTGGCAGATCCAGCTTAACAACGCCGAAGCCGCCTTAAACGGCATGGAGCGGGAACTTTCCGCCAATGAGCGGGCCATTGAGTCCCTCTCCCGGCAGGAGACGGAGGCGGCGGACGCCACAGAGCGGCTCTCTCAGGAGATTTCCCGCCAGGAAGAGGAACTTTCCGGGATGAAACGCGCCTATTCCAATGCGGTGCTGGAGTACGGCAAAGGCTCCAGCGAGGCAAAGGAACTGGAGGGGCGCATTTCCCAGCTTTCCGGGGAACTGCGGGAAAACCGGGAGCGGATGAAGGACGCCGGGGATGTGGCGGAGGATTTCGGCGATTCGCTGGAGGACGCATCCAGCGGGGCAGATAAATTAGGCTCCGGCCTTTCGGTCGCTACGGTGGCGATGGGCAACCTCATCTCCTCCGGCATCCAGGCGGCGTTAAGCGGCATCCAGGAGCTTGGCAGCGCCATCTGGAACCTGGACGAAGCCACCGAGGAATACCGGGTGGCCCAGGGCAAGCTGACCACTGCCTTTGAAGCGGCGGGATACAGCGGGGACGCGGCACAGAAATCTTACACGGAGTTCTATAAAATCCTGGGCGATACGGACACGGCCACGGAAGCCTCCCAGCTCCTGGCGCAGCTTGCGGAAAATGAGCAGGACATTACCAAGTGGACGAATATCGCGGCCGGTGTCTACGGTACCTTTGGCGACGCCCTTCCCATCGAGGGCATGATCGAGTCCGCCAATGAGACCGCCAAGGTCGGGCAGGTCACCGGTTCCCTGGCGGACGCCTTAAACTGGGTGGGCATCAGCGAGGATGCCTTCAATGAAAAACTGGCGGCTTGTTCCAGTGAAAGCGAACGAAACCGCCTGATCATGGAGACTCTTTCCGGGGCCTATGACGAGGCGAGCGCCGCGTTTTACCGCAACAACGAGGCGCTGGTGGCTTCCAGAGAAGGACAGGCGCAGCTTGACGAGACCCTGGCGGGGCTTGGGGAGACCATATCCAATGTGAAGAACAGCCTCCGTGCGGAGTTCCTCCCGGCGATCTCGGAAGTCATCTCCGCCTTTACCGACATGGTCAACGGCGTGGACGGGGCGGATGAAGCCTTCGCCGGGGCCATTACGGGACTGGTGAACACGGCGGTTTCCATGCTGCCGCAGTTTGTAAACACCGGGATGCAGATGCTGACCTCGCTGCTCTCCGGCATCATCCAGAGCCTTCCGGCTGTGATGGAGGGCGCAGCGCAGATCATCGTCACGCTGGCCCAGGGCATTGCGGCTGCGGTCCCCACTCTGATTCCGCAGATTGTCCTTGTGGTTACCCAGATCGTGCAGACCCTGATCGAAAATCTGCCGATGATTCTGGACGCAGCGCTGCAGCTTATTATGGGGCTGGCCCAGGGGCTGCTGAATGCCATCCCGGTCCTGATTGCGGCCCTGCCCGCCATCATTACGGCGATTGTGGAGTTTATCGTCGGGGCCATCCCACAGATCATCAACGCCGGGATACAGCTATTGACCTCGCTGGTCTCCGCACTGCCGGAGATTATCACGGCCATTGTGGCGGCGATTCCGCAGATCATTGATGGGCTGGTGACCGCCATCCTCGGCAGCATCCCCCAGATCATTGACGCGGGCGTGAACCTGCTGATTTCCCTGATTCAGAACCTGCCGACCATCATTACCACCATTGTGGGGGCAATCCCGCAGATTATTTCCTCGCTGGTAAACGCCATCTTAAACAGCATTCCCCAGATCATCCAGGCAGGTGTGCAGCTATTTGTTTCGCTGATCCAGAACCTGCCTACCATTATTGTGGAGATTGTAAAGGCGGTGCCGCAGATCATTGCGGGGATTGTGAATGCCTTTACCTCGTCTATGGGGCAGATCGTCAACATCGGCAAGAACATCGTGCAGGGGCTGTGGCAGGGTATCCAGAGCCTTGCCGGATGGATCTGGGACAAAGTCTCCGGCTGGATTTCCGGCATCTGGGACGGGATCTGCAGCTTCTTTGGCATCAACTCGCCCTCGAAGGAAATGGCCTGGGTGGGCGAGATGCTGGGCAGGGGCCTTGCCGGCGGTATTGAGGACAGCGCCGGTGAAGCGGTCAGCGCCGCAGAGGATTTGAACAACGGCATCCTGGGCGTGATGAATGGCCTGGCGGCGGATATGCAGTCCTCAGTCCCGTCAAACTTTGCCTTTGACACAGCCGGGACGGTGGGTTCTGTGGCCGGCAGTATGGGCGGAACAGGCGGCTCCTCTTTTGGAACCCTCATCACCATCCAGCAGATGATCGTCCGCAGCGAGGATGACATCCGTAGGATTTCCCAGGAACTATACAACCTGATCCAGACCGGCTCCCGCGCCCAGGGACGGTTCAGCACAGCATAAAAGGAGGTGCAGCCTGTGGGCTTTTCGTATAACGACATTACATCCAAGAGCATGGGCCTAAAGGCAAGGCTGACCTCCTGGCAGGTCAGCGGGAGTCTGCGGAACTTTACTACAACGGTTCCCGGTAAATACGGCGTGACGGATTTCGGCGCGGATTTCGACTACCGGGAGATCGTGGTCTCCTGCAATATCTTCCCCAGGCACAGCTTTTCCGCCCTGGTTTCCACACTGGATGACATTGCCGCATGGCTCGATCCGGTGGGCGGCTTAAAGCAGCTCGTCTTGGACGATGTGCCGGACCGGTACTTCATGGCAAGACTGAACGCGGCGGTGGAGTGTGAACGGCTCCTGCGTTCTTCCGGCAGCTTTGACCTGACCTTCTTCTGTCCGGACCCCTTCGGCTATGCCATCGAGGATGAGACCTTTTCCATCACGGAAGCAGGAAACAGCACGGTCACCCGGCTCATCGGGAACATGGAGTCCAACCCCATTTACCGCATTGAGGGCGTGGTTACTTCCGGGGCAGGCAATTCCATCAGCATTACTACCAACGGGCAAGAGTTGAAGATCGTCAACGCCACCCTTGCGTCCGGCGAGACGCTGGTGGTGGATACCGACCGGATGACCGCCTATGTGGAGGACGCGGACGGGATGATCCTGCGGAACGCCCTGCCGTATCTGGAGGAACTGAACTTCCCCACGCTGGCGGTGGGGGGCAACACGGTTTCCGTAACGGCGGCAAACGCCACGTTTACGGGGCTGGAAATCCAGGCAAGGAGCCGATGGAGGTGATTAACAGTGGCACTGAAAACGATACTGAACAAGCAGACGGATTTCACCGGGGAGTTCCCGGAAGAATGGGCAAAGGGCGGCCTGTGGCGGTTCAATGAATCGGACCCGGATGAGGACGACTGCCTTTTGGATTCCTCCGGCATGGGGCGGGCGGCAACCATCAACAACTGGAGCGGCACCAGCGCGTCCCTCTCCGCAAACCGCTTGGGGAATTACTTCCGCATGAACATCGTGAACCCATCCTCCGAGCAGAACTATCTGAAGGTGACCAATGACGGCAGCATTTTCGCAAGCCTTGGGGCAAGGATCGTCTGCGGCGGCTGGATGAACCCCACCACCTATTCCGTGGGGAACACCTATTGCCCGATCTTCAATACCCGGTACGGGCCGGGGCAGCCGATTTTCTACCTGTCCCTCATCCGTGGCAAGCCGAGGATTATGCTCTACAACGATACCGGTTCTTTGATTCTGGACGAGTCGGTGGACCCGCCCTTTTCCCTGGTCAACGGCGGCTGGTACTTCATCGCCTGCCTGATCGAGCCGGACAACAAGACGGCGCAGTATGTGGTGGGCGACCGGGGCAGCGGCACGGTGTGGGCGTCGGAGGTGCTTTCCTTTACCGGAGAACTGAACCGCTCCTGCACGGCGGATTTAATTCTGGGGATGCACGCCGACTCCTACTGGTACGCCGGAGGGCTGGACGATTGGTTCTTGGACTGTGACACCCAGCTTACCGCAGGGGACCTGGAAAACTACTTCCTTTCCTCCCTCTGCGCCAACAGCGGCGATACCTCCGGGGATGTGGACGGCATCACGGAGCCGGGGGCAGTCACGCTCCGGGCATCAAACGGCGTTTACCCATCCGAGGGTGTGCTGACCACAGCGGCGGCGGACTGCAATCTCTCCGGCACGGGGCGTGTATCTGTGACCAGCGAGTACATCTCCGGTGCCACGGCGGTTTCCCTGATGGAGACTTCCACCAGCGATGACCTGGAGGAATGGAGCGATTGGGCGGCAGTCCCTTCGGACGGGAAACTGGCGTCCCCCAACCGGGCGTATATCCGGTTCCGGGTAACGCTGACTACCACAGACACCTCCCGGACACCGAAGGTTATTGATATCCGGCTCTATGACATCCCAAAAGCGCCCTATGAGAAGATCGGCTATGCCCGGCCGGTGGTGCTAGACAGCAATGGCGCATGGGAGGCGGTGCTGGAAAACGCCTATGACATCATTGTGACCAGCGAGATCAACGGCGAGGACACCCTTTCCTTTAAGATTCCCTACCGGGACGGCAAACGGGGGTATATCGACAGTGAGAAGAAGATCCGATCGTGGATGATGTGTATAAGGTACGGACAGTTACCGACACCAGGGACACAGACGGCAGCGCCGTCACAGAGGTGTACGCGGAGGCGGAGTTCTATGACCTGACCTTCTCTGTCCGCAAGGAGGAACGTACCTTTGAAGCGGAGTACCCGGAAACGGCGATGGCATACGCCCTGGAGGGGACGGAATGGAGCGTCGGCACGGTGACGGTGCGGACACAGCGCACCTGGACCAGTACGGAGAAAAACGCTTTGTCCATCCTCCGGAATACCGCAGACCTCCACGGCGGCGACCTGGTCTTTGACTGCCCGAACCGGCTGGTGCATCTGCTGACGGTCAACGGCAAGGACAGCGGCGCCCTTTTTGCCTACAAGAAGAACATGAAATCCATCCGGCGGGTGGTGGACACCAGGGAGCTTGTGACCCGGTTGTACGCCGTGGGCGCGGAAGGGATGACCTTCGCGGACATCAACGGCGGAAGGCCCTATGTGGAGGACTTCACCTACACAGACGAGGTGAGAATCTCCACCCTGGACTGCTCCTCTTTCACGAATCCCTACCAGATGAAAGAATATACCGAGATGCGGCTGGCGGATTACGCAAAGCCCACCATTTCCTATGTGTTAAACGCAATGGACTTATCCGTACTGACGGGCTACGAGCATGAAGCCTGGGAGCTTGGGGATTACGTCCGTGTGGAGGATAAGGAACTTGGGCTTTCGGTCACCACCAGGATTGTCCGCCGGGAATACAACCTGCAGGAGCCGTGGAACACGGTGCTGGAGCTTTCCACCACGCTGAAGAACCTGGGCAGTTCCGCCAGTGAATGGGACAACGCGGCGGACTCGCTGGAAGGCACCAGCATGGTGTCCAATAACGATATCCGGGAAATGGTTCCTTTCAATCTGCTTAGAAACTCCCGCGCCGATGACGGGCTTGCCTACTGGGTCAGTTCCGGCTTTGAGGCGGACAGCGAAAACGGCGCGTCCGGCACGGCGTCCTTCAAGGCAGAGGGCGTGGCCGGCATGACGAAAAGCCTGTCCCAGACCGTTTATCCCGCCAACCGCTCCAGCTACACCCTGTCGGCGCAGATCGGTTCGGAAGACTTGGAGAAGTTAAGCGACACTTCCCAGGTGGGCATTGAAGTCATCATCGAGTATGAGGACGGCAGCACGGAAAGCCGGTTCATTGATTTGTACTGATGGAAGGAGGACGGCATGGCATATTTATCTTCAACTTCCGCCAGGATCACGCCGGAGAATTATTCCTCCAGGGTCAAGTCCATCACGGTGCGGGTGTGTATGACAAACTGCACCGGGACGCTTTTTATCACGGACATCCTCCTGCAGGCGGGGTCCGTGGTGACGGGATGGGTAGGCCATCCCTGCGAGATGAAGTGGACGCTGGATGGCTGAGATTGCTTTTATCCGGCTGGCGGAGGTTATCAACCGGAAACAGGATATGCGCGTCGTGAGCGTTACCGTGAAGCCTACCATTGCGGACTGCTCCGGCACGATCTATTTTACTGACCTGATGCTCCAGGAAGGTCCTGCGCTGACGGGATACACGCCCCATACCGAACCGTTCCTTAAAAAGCTGCGTGTGGACGGCGAGGTCAAGGCCCCTGTCTGGTTCAACGGCGTGGTGCGGGGCGAGGAAACGGTCATCCTCTTTAACCTTGGGGAGACTTCCGCTGGGCTGGATGTGCATTTGTACCCCAAGTCCGACCTGGAAGCGGGGGCGGTTTCCCTCTGCCAGGGCGTGGGCGGCCAGAAGGTAGCCTTCCCCAACGCCGTCCCCGCCGAAGCGGACCTTGCTCTGCTTGCCAGCACACGGCAGTGTACGAAGAACGGCAGCCCGGAGAAAAAAGAGGGCTTTTACCAGTACAGCGCCGCCTGGGATTCCAAGCATAAGGTGACGCTCCCGGAGGGGAAAACGGCGCGGGTGCTGTTTGAGATGCAGGAAATGCAGGATGGAGGTGAGCCGATCTGATGGACACACTGAAAGGCAAACAGATCATGGTATGGACGTTCATGGGAAATGCCCGGATGTATGAAGCCCTCCGGGACTGCGGCGACCGCATCAGCCAGATCGGGCTGTTCTCCTTTAAGGTGCGGGCCACCGGGGAGATTTACGAGAGCGGGGTGGCGATTTCGGATATGCTCACCTACATCAACAAGTGGCCCCATATCAAGTGGCTGCTGACGGTGGCAAACGACGGGGCGAACAGCATCTTCCGCGCCCTGCGGGACAACACAGACGGGGCGCAGGAGATGTTCCTCTCGGAGATCATCCGCATCATGGAAAAGTACCCCTGGTGTGACGGTATCGATATTGACCTGGAACGTGGGGACGGCTATTCCACCCATGCCGCGTCAACTGCCATGTTCCAGAACATCTACAATACCGTGAAAACCTATGACGCCACGAAGCACATGAACATCTGCCTGCCGGGGATGACCTCGGTAAACGGCTCGGTGGGCGGCGAGAACTGGTGTGTCTACGGGGATCTCGATGCCTACTGTGACACGGCGTCTATTATGAGCTACGGCATGGCCTGGGCAGGCTCCGCGCCGGGGCCGGTTTCTCCGAGAAGCTGGCTGGAGGGCATTTACGATTACGCCACCCAGGTCATGGACCCGGACAAGACTTTCCTGGGGATGCCGGCCTACGGCTGGAACTGGCAAATCTATGACACGCCGGAGAACCTGGGCGAGACCTACCGGGGCGTTTCCAACACCTACTACGCCGCGAGGTACTGGATGACGGGAGCGTACAACTTCACAGGTGACGCGCCGCCCCAGCCCTTTCTCCCTATCGTGGCCTATTGGGATGATTATGACAAGGTGCCTTACGCCTTTCCCCATGTCTACGATTACATGGAAGGAGCGGACGCAGTTTCCCGCGAGTACCCTCAGCTTGCGGACACATACAACCGCAGGCGCTACCTGACTGCCTACGGCAAGGAGCAGAAAACCGAGTTCGGAACTATTTTCATCGACCGGGACGCTGACGGCTACTCCAGCGCGTCCGGCATTGTCTCCATTGAAAACGGCATCGCGACCCTGGGCGATAACGGTTCGGTGACCTACAGCTTTACGGTGGAGTCCACGGGAACCTATGATGTGGCGGTGCGGCTCTGCTATCCCTTCTGGGACAAGAACGGCATCTATGCGGCGCTGGACGGCAGCACAAAGCACTTCACGGAAAGCCGCCTGTGGTGGCCGTACTGGCGGAGTACCTTCTGGACATCCCTTGCCAGCGGCGTAACACTTTCCGCAGGGACGCATACCATCACCATCTCTCTGGACGTCAAAGGCGTCCAGTTTTACGGCTTCCGCGTCTGCTCCGCCTTTTCCGAGGAACCTACCGCCGGGGAGGCCACCTTCGCCCTTGCGCCCAGGAGCTTTAAGGATGTGGACGGCAATATGGCCGTACCCGATAAAGGTTTCAAGCTGACTTTGGAAATGCTCCGCAGGAAGCCGGATTCGGCGCTCATCTGGTATGAGGACTTCCAGGATTACGGTGTGCTGGAGACGGACTACTGGACGGTGCGCTCCGGCTCCTTCGAGGTGTGGCGGTCGGATGAATATTCGATGGAGCGTGTCTACTCCCAGCTTGAAGGGCATGGGGAGCTTGCGTGGCAGTATGACGGCTTTTCGGAGCTGCATCTGCGGGCAAGGCTGGCCTTCCCGGCAAACGGCAGCGGGCGGGCCGGCGTATTCTGCGGCAGCCTGTTCTGCTGTCTGAACTACGATACCCAGGCGGTGGAGCTGTACAACGGCTCCACGCTCCTTGGCAGCTACAGCCAGGAGATCGCAAGGACTTCCTCGGCGGACCTGCGGGGCAATCCTACCATGTACACGGTGGAGATGCGTGTCCGTGGGAACCGGGTGCGGGTGTATTCCGGTTCTTCCTACACCCTGCGCTTCACGGCGACAGCCAGCGGCTTTTCCGGGGGCTACGCCGGGTACCGCTCGGACAACACCACGGTCTGTGAACTTCTGCGTCTGGGAGACGCCTGGACCTACGAGCCGTATGAGCGGTTTGATGTGGAGATGCCGGACGGCAGCTTTAAAAGCTACGGAAGGATATCCCGCACGAACTGCACCTGGGATGAGGAGTTCCAGGTATTCACGCTGACCTCCGATGTGGAGGAAACCTCCACCCGGAGCGAGGACATCTCCCTGGATTATGATTTCTTTCACTCCGACCTGCTGGAGATTTCCTGCGGCGGGAACTACACGGCGAAGGTCATACCGAAGGACATCAACATCTGGATATCCCGGCTGTTCCTTGGAGACGCGGACGGCTTTTCCATCCTCTACTACCAGGACGTGGATTCCCTGGTCTACTGGGCAAACCAGGCGGCGTACCGCTGGAAGCTCCGGGGGATGTGTATGTGGTCTTTGGGTCAGGAGGATATGCGGCTGTGGGAATGGCTGCCGAAGCAAACAGAATAACTTACGGGAACTGGCGACTGCCCTGCGGGGCGGCCGCTTTTTTCATACACAAAACCATTTCAAGAAACGGAGGTATCAACATGAAGGAACTTTGGAACACGGCGCAGATGATCTTTGCGGCCATCGGCGGGTGGCTGGGCTACTTCCTGGGCGGCTGCGACGGGCTGCTCATCGCCCTGGTAGTGTTCGTGGCGGTGGATTACGTCACAGGCGTGATGTGCGCCATCTCGGACAAGAAGCTGTCCAGCGAGGTGGGCTTTAAGGGCATCTGCCGGAAGGTGCTGATCTTCCTGCTGGTTGGGATCGCCAACATCCTGGATGTGCAGGTGATCGGCACAGGCAGCGTCCTTCGCACGGCGGTCATCTTCTTTTACCTCTCCAACGAGGGTGTGAGCCTTTTGGAGAACGCGGCGCACCTGGGGCTTCCTGTGCCGGAGAAGATGAAGGACATCCTGGCACAGCTCCATGACAGAGCGGAAAAGGAGGAAAATTAAGTGACTTACACAAACAGTTCATTGGTATCTTATACGAAACTCAGCCCAAACCACTCCGGGCAGCGGACGCACTCCATCGACCGCATCACGCCCCACTGTGTGGTAGGACAATGCTCTGTGGAAACACTGGGGAATATCTTCCTGCCCACATCCAGACAGGCAAGCTGCAACTACGGCATCGGCGTGGACGGCCGTGTGGGTATGTATGTGGAGGAGAAAAACCGTTCCTGGTGTTCCTCCTCCAGCGCCAACGACCAGCGGGCGGTCACCATCGAGTGTGCGTCCGACACCGCAGAGCCGTATGCATTTAAGGATGTGGTCTACCAGAAGCTGATTACTCTTTGCGTGGATATCTGCAAGCGAAACGGCAAGAAAAAGCTCCTGTGGCTTGGCGATAAGGACAAGACGCTCTCTTATGAGCCGAAGTCCGATGAGATGGTGCTGACGGTGCATCGCTGGTTTGCCAATAAGTCCTGTCCGGGCAGTTGGATGTATGCCCGGATGGGTGATCTTGCCGCAAAGGTCACAGCACAGCTTGGCGGCGGGGCATCCGAGGACACAGAGACCGAGTATCCTGAAAAGCTGACAGAGGGCTATTACCGTGTCCGCAAGGCATGGTCTGACAGCAAATCGCAGAAAGGCGCATACAAGATCCTCTCTAATGCCAAGAAGTGCGCTGACGCCAATCCGGGATATAGTGTGTTCGATAATAACGGTGTAAACATCTACACACCGAACACATCAACGCAGGTTGCACCGGATGTGCCATTTACCGTCAAGGTCAGCATCTCCGATCTGAACATCCGCAAAGGGCCGGGGACGGACTATGCCAAGACCGGGAAGTTTACCGGCAAGGGCGTGTTTACCATCGTGGAGGTGAAGTCCGGCAAGGGCTCTACGGCAGGCTGGGGACGGCTCAAATCCGGCGCTGGCTGGATTTCTCTGGACTATGCAGTGAAAACCGAATAAGGAAACAAGAAAACCCGTGTGCAATCGGCTCTCTATGGTCGGCTGCGCACGGGTCTTTTTTTATCCGCTGAAATCCCCGGCTTCTGTCCTTTCAGAGGTAGAAGGTTACAGATTGGAGGGACAGCGGTGACGAATGAACAGAGAATGATCGTATCCGCTCTCCGGGCGCAGGGCATGGGCTATGGCGCAATCGCCCGGAAAGTCGGGATTTCAGAAAATACAGTAAAATCCTTCTGCCGCAGGAATGCACAGAAAGAAGATAAGCTGTCGGTCACCGGCGCAGACGAGCATCGGTGCCTTTGCTGCGGAGCGCCTGTAGCACAGAATGCCTGCCGAAAGGAAAAGAAGTTCTGCTCTGACAAGTGCAGGAACAAATGGTGGAATGCCCACCTCGATAAGGTTGACCGCAGGGCGATACGGGAGGTCACCTGCGCCGGATGTGGTAAGACTTTTTCGGTTTATGGGCAGGCGGCGAGGAAATACTGCAGCCATGACTGCTACATCCGGCACCGGTTCGGAGGTGGCGCGGATGAGTAAGGAGCAGATGACGAATGAAAAGCTCTACCAGGCGACCATGAGCATGGTCAGAAAGATGCTTGCGGAGGGGCTTATCACCGAAGAAGAGTACCGTCAGATTGATACAATGTTCCTGGCAAAATACCGTCCTCTTTTCGGCACATTATGCTCCGAAATCTGTTGACTTTACAGCCTTTTAGAGTGATGTATGGTAGCGGAAAGGAGCGTAATTTCATGCCGAATTTAAGAAAAATCGAAGCGGCTGTACCCGCCATCCGGGAAAAGAAGAAGGTAGCCGCTTACGCCAGAGTGTCCATGCAGTCGGAACGGATGCTCCACTCCCTTTCCGCACAGGTGAGCTACTACAGCGGGCTGATCCAGAAGAACCCAGACTGGGAGTATGCCGGGGTCTATGCAGATGATTTTATTTCCGGTACCAACACGGTAAAGCGCGACGAGTTCAAGCGGATGCTTGCCGACTGCGAAGCCGGAAAGATCGACATCATTTTGACAAAGAGCATCTCGCGGTTTGCCAGGAATACGGTGGATCTTCTGGAAACGGTGCGGCATTTGAAGGATTTAGGCGTTGAGGTGCAGTTCGAGAAAGAACGTATCCACTCGATGGACGGGGACGGCGAACTGATGCTGACCATCCTGGCGTCCTTTGCCCAGGAGGAGAGCCGCAGCATTTCTGATAATGTGAAATGGGGTATCCGAAAGCGGATGCAGAACGGCATCCCCAACGGCCACTTCCGCATCTACGGTTATCGATGGGAGGGTGACGAACTGGTCATTGTACCGGAGGAGGCGAAAATCGTAAAGCGAATCTTCCAGAACTTTCTGGACGGAAAATCCAGGCTGGAAACCGAGCGGGAGCTTGCTGCCGAGGGCATCACAACCAGGGACGGCTGCCGTTGGGTAGATTCCAACATCAAGGTGGTACTGACCAATGTGACCTACACGGGGAACCTGCTCCTGCAAAAGGAGTTTATCTCCGACCCAATCTCCAAGCAGCGGAAAAAGAACCGAGGGGAACTTCCGCAGTACTATGTGGAGGACACCCATCCTGCCATAATCGACAAGGCCACTTTTGACTTTGTGCAGGAGGAGATGGCAAGGCGCAGGGAACTTGGCGCACTGGCAAATAAGAGTCTGAACACATCCTGCTTTACAGGAAAAATCAAATGCCCATACTGCGGTCAGAGCTATATGCACAACAAGCGGACAGACCGTGGCGATATGGAGTTCTGGAACTGTGGCAGCAAGAAGAAAAAGAAGAAAGGAACCGGCTGTCCTGTGGGCGGCACCATCAACCACAAAAACATGGTTAAAGTCTGTACGGAAGTTCTGGGGCTTGATGAATTTGATGAAGCTATCTTTTTGGAAAAGGTGGACCATATCGATGTGCCAGAACGCTATACGCTGGAGTTTCACATGGCGGACGGCAATGTGGTAACAAAGGACTGCCTGAACACGGGGCATCGGGACTGCTGGACACCGGAGCGGCGTGCTGAAGTGTCCATGAAACGGCGCAAGAACGGCACGAATCCCATCGGTGCATCCTGCTTCACGGGGAAGATAAAGTGCGTATCCTGCGGCTGTAATTTCCGCAAGGCAACACGGAACTGCAAAGATGGCAGCAAGGTCAGCCACTGGCGGTGCGCAGAGCATAACGGTTGCGATTCCCCCAGCCTGCGGGAGGATTTGCTGGAACAGATGGCCGCAGAGGTACTTGGGCTGGATGCGTTTGACGCCGCCGCTTTTCGTGAGAAGATCGATCGAGTTGAGGTGCTTTCCTCTTCAGAACTCCGCTTCTGTTTTAAGGATGGAAGAACCGTAAGCCGCAACTGGCAGCCGCCGGAACGTGTGGGGCGGCCTTGGACTGAGGAGCAGAGGGCAAAATTTAAGGAATCCATTAAGGGCGCCTATACGCCAGAGCGGCGCCGGCAGATGAGCGAACACATGAAGCAATTACGGAAGGAGCGTGGAGACAAATGGCGCAGAGAAAAGTAACGGCGATTCCGGCGACCATCACCAAATATACTGCCGTTCCTATTGGCAGCAAGCGGAAACGCCGTGTCGCCGGTTATGCCCGCGTCTCCACCGACCACGAAGACCAGGTCACCAGCTACGAAGCGCAGGTGGACTATTACACGAATTACATCAAGGGGCGGGACGATTGGGAGTTTGTTGCTATCTACACGGACGAAGGGATTTCTGCGACCAATACCAAGCGGCGCGAGGGCTTCAAGGCGATGGTGGCGGATGCCCTTGCCGGGAAGATCGACCTCATAGTAACAAAAAGTGTCAGCCGATTTGCCAGAAATACAGTGGACAGCCTGACCACCGTGCGGACGCTGAAGGAAAAGGGTGTGGAAATCTACTTTGAGAAGGAAAACATCTGGACGCTGGATGCCAAGGGAGAACTGCTCATCACCATCATGTCCAGCCTTGCCCAGGAGGAGAGCCGGAGCATTTCGGAGAACACCACCTGGGGTCAGCGGAAGCGGTTCGCCGATGGCAAGGCAAGCGTGGCTTACAAGCGGTTCCTGGGGTACGACCGGGGTCCCAACGGCGGCTTTGTGGTCAATCAGGAACAGGCAAAGACCGTCAAGCTGATTTACAAGTTATTTCTGGATGGCCTGACCTGCCACGCCATCGCAAAGGAGCTGACGGAGCGGAAACTGCCGACTCCGGGCGGCAAGGCAGTCTGGAGCCAAAGCACCGTCCGCAGCATCCTTACTAATGAGAAGTACAAAGGCGATGCCCTCCTGCAGAAGGAGTTCACGGTGGACTTTCTCCAGAAGAAAACGAAAAAGAACGAGGGCGAGGTTCCGCAGTACTATGTGGAGGGCAACCACGAAGCCATCATCGATCCTGTGACCTTTGATTATGTCCAGGCAGAGATGGTGAGACGAACAAAGGACAAGCACCGCTACAGCGGCGTGAGTATGTTTTCCTCCAAAATAAAGTGCGGTGAATGCGGGTGTTGGTACGGCTCCAAGGTCTGGCATTCCACGGATAAATACCGCCGGGTCATCTACCAGTGCAACCACAAGTATAAAGGCGGAAAGCCATGCAGCACACCCCATGTCACGGAAGAACAGGTCAAGGACGCTTTCGTCCGGGCGGTTAACATCCTGCTCTCGGAAAAGGACGAGCTGGCCGCCAATGTGCGGGCGGTTATAGCCGTGCTGTGCGGCAGCGCAGAGCTGGAAAAACGGCAGTCAGAGTTGAAAGAAGAACTGGAGGTTGTCGTGGGGCTGGTGGAGCGGTGCGTTGCGGAAAACGCCCGTGTTGCCCTCGACCAGGACGAGTATACGCAGCGTTACAATGGTCTGGTCAGCAGATATGAAGCGGTCAAGGCACAGTTTGATGAGGTCACCCAGGCGGTCGCCGACAAAGCTGACCGCAAAAAGTTGCTGGAGCAGTTCCTCCACACAGTTGAGGGTCAAGCGCCAGTCACGGAGTTTGATGAACGGCTGTGGTCGAGTTTGGTGGATTTCGTAACGGTGTACAGCGAGAAGGGCATCCGAGTGACCTTTAAGGATGGGACGGAGATACAGGTTTAAAGGTTGTTGACGTCTACGCTACCTGAAGGAACACCGGCCCGGCCTTTACAGCAGCTTGATTTTGAGCGAAAAGCTGTACCCGCACCTGTTGGAGATTGACCGGGCGGCGCGGGAGCGGATGGACGCCATGCTGCCCCGCATGATGGAGGCGGCAGGCGTCACCGAGGAACTGAAAGCCCGTGACCCCATGCGCTGGGTGGGGCTGATGAACACGCTGAAAGCACAGGCGGAGGAAGTTATATTAGCTGAACTTATTTTCG
>VOFC01000113.1_pt1 | contig 48000 bp, 99 predicted proteins | sample 5384161 | NCBI WGS metagenome assembly VOFC01 (sample SAMN12384722, study PRJNA508395) | human gut metagenome | isolation source: healthy gut B | host: Homo sapiens | reverse complement strand
CCACCAAAAGTCCATCCAGAATATCTAAAATATCTATCACCAACTGAAGTAATTTTTTCTCCAGTTGTATATTGATATCTAGCATCACTAGGGAATCCATAATTAGTATCTCCTGGATAACCATAAACTCTAACATTTACATTTTTTAATTCTGAATTAGAGCCATAAGACTGAACACCAAACCAACCTAATTGCTTACCAACATCTGATTGCAATACACAAATAGCCCAATCATATTGGTCACTATGAGTTTCCATCCACTTGCTTGAATAATATACTTTATCCCAACCACATGGTGTACCATAATAGGTTCCATTATTATATCCTGGATATATGGTCCAATTTTTTGTATGCTGCATTGCCATTGTCTTTATTAAATACACAATGTGCAGTCAATTCTTTTTACTAAATCCTCGTCCACCTTTTCATCTATAATAATTGTATTCCAATGTTCCTTATTCATATGATAAGCAGGTATTATATAATCATAAGTATTTCTCAATATATCAGAATAATTTATCTGTCTTAACATTAAGGTATAACTTATTATTTACGTTCATTAATAACGCAAACCATTTCTTATTTTTACAATGTTTCATTGTTACAGATTCAAAGTCATCTGAAAATGGACAATCCTTATATGTATTTTCTAATGTTAAACAATATTTAATTATTTCTTCTTTATCCATATCTTGTCCTCATAATAAACTACTAAATTTTTTACTATATTTATCAATATCTTTTGTACTTTGACTGACAATAAAATCTGTTACTTTAATTTTTAATCTTTCAACTTCACTATTTGTATAATTTTTATCTTCTACATGTATTCCTGATTCATTAAATAATTGAATATCTTTGCTTGAAAATTGCACTATTTGTTCCTTCTTTCATTTATTTTTTCATTAAAATTATACCTTTTATTTCTGGATGTAATAATCTTATAAAATCTATTGCATCTTGCTCTGTTCCAACTATACTACCATAATGAATTGGAATTGCTATTTTAGGTTTTATTTCGTTTATTAAATTTGCTGCTTCTTTAAAATCCATTGTATATGTTCCTCCAACTGGAACAAAAGCCACATCACACTTTACTTTTTTATTTTCTTCTGTAATATCTGTATCTCCTGCAATATAATATCTAATACCATTTATTATAATAATATAACCAACCCAACCATTTTCTTTTGGATGAAATGTTTTATTTGTATTATAAGCTGATATTGTTTCAAATTTAATTCCTTGCACCATATAATTTTTATTTGGCTCTACTGTAATAATTGCATTTTTATTTATGCCTTTTCTTAATAGTTTTGTTAATAATTCATCTGGTATTATAATAGTTGTGTTTTCATTTATAACCTTATCTATATCTTCTTCAGAATAATGGTCATAATGGAATCTATCCTCAACTTTATCTTCTAAAATATCTTTTAGCTTTAATTTCAATTCTACTGGAGATGGAAAAACAAATTTGTTTCTATCAATATCATTGCGAATAGAAACAATAAAAACTCTTTCTCTATTTTGTGGAACACCATAATCCTTTGCATTTAAAACTTGCCAATAGTTAGTATATCCTAATTCTTGTATATCATTTAATATAGAATCAAATTGACTTTTAAATCTTTGGCTTGTCAAATTTTTAACATTTTCGATTATACTATATTTAGGCATTTTTTCTTTAAGTATTTTATAACCCTCATAATATAATCCGCTTCTCGTTCCTTCTTTAATTCCTTCCATTCTACCAGCGATTGAAATATCTTGACACGGAAATCCCCAAGTCAAAAGATTAAAGTCTGGTATTTTATCAATTTCTATCTTTGATACATCTCCTAAATTTTTGTATTCTGGTACATTATGAATAGTACAATAACTTTTTATAGCAAATTTATCTATTTCAGAAAAACCCACTAATTCATAATCTATATTTAATCTTTCTAATGCTTTCTCAAAAGCTCCAATTCCTGTAAATAGGCTTAATAATTTTAACATAATATAAATTTCCTCCTTTGCATCAAAAAAACGCCCCAGAATTTAATCTGGAGCGAATATTTTTTATTTATTTGCTATATAACGAATCAATCTCTTTTTTTCTTGTCTAAAACAAATTTTTCTAAATCTGTTCCTGTGATATTTCCAATTTTTTCATTGTTTTCATCATATATTTCATATTCTTTATCATCTACCAAGTATAATGTATAAAATTGATGTTTTTCATTATACGCAGTAAATTTTTTATCTATATGTATTTTATAATTTGAATATGGTAAATTTACACAAAACTCTTTATCATTTGAATTTTTATAGTCAATTCTATTTCCACCGAAATTTAATATTGTGAATATATAAATTACTACTAGATAATTTTTCTTCTTTTATAGTTTCTAAATGATTAAGTTCCCTTTGAAGTTCCAATACTTCTTTTCTTTGTCTGTTTATCTCAATTCTTTCTGATCTTGAATTTTTTATTAACTCTTTTGCTTCATCAATAGAAGTTATATTCAATTCTTTTTGTATATTTAAAAATATTTCTGCCTCTTTAGGTAAAACATAATCCTCATCTTGCTCTTTATATGACATTGCATATTCATAAACTGTATAAAGTCTAATATAATCATTAGCCATTTCTGTAATTTTAAGAACTTTCTCAAATTTTTTCTTGATTTTTCTTCATCTTAACATTCTTACTTTTTATTTGACCTCTTTTAAGTGCAATTTGTGATTCAATATCATCAAAATCACTAATATTATATTTATCTAAATATTCCAACTGTTGTTTTAATTGATAATACCTTTTTATTTCTTGATATTTTGTTTTTTGATATTCACTATAGACTTTGCCTTTTGCACCTAACTGACTTTTTTCAATAGCAATTTTAGATTCATTTGCTTTCTGAAATATTATAGAATTGAATTCATTTTGTTCTGTTTTAATGGCTAATAGTTTTACATTGTCTTTTTCTCTGTATAGTTTATATAAATTGCTAGTAGAATACTTTAAATTTATTGTATCTATTCTTGCATATCTTTGCATACCAAGACATCTAACTGCAATATGTTTGCCTCTCCTTATTTCATAGCCTAAAATAGATAATTCATCTAATAGTTCATCAACGCTATTACACTTTGGAATAAGTTTTTCTAAATGTTCTTCTATCTGTTCTTTCCAAGATTGTCTTTTATATTGATAATAATCATCTTGACTATTTTTAGATTTCAAATATGTTTTTCGAGGCATTATAAAGCATCCATACTCTGCTGCTATTCGATCACTTGTATCACTAACTCCATAAAGGCCCTCTTTTCATTTTTGCAAGTCTATCTTCTAGTTTTCTTCCTTCTAAATTTATTGCATTTACGCATATATGATTATGTATGTGTCCTTTATCAATATGAGTTGATACAATACATTGAAAAGTAGGATATAATTCTTTACACATTCTTAAGCCAATTTCATTTGCTTGTTCTACAGTTATTTTATCTTTTGGAGAAAAACTTTGGATAATATGATATGCACCTCTAGTTCCACCCATTTTATATTTCTTTTGAATATCCCTAAATTCATAAAGAGCAGTTTCAACATTACAATTTATAGAACTGGTACATCCAACTTTTTCTCCATCATTTTTCTCATCAAGTATATATTCAATTAAATTTTTGGGAGAGCCTAAATGTGGTAATCTTTTGTTACTGGCATTATTTTTCCTCCACTTCTTCAATCTTGTTATGATTGATTTCTTTCCATACATCTAAATCCAACTTTTCATCAATAAGTTTTATCATTGTTTTTTGATTTCTTAATACTGCATACATAACATCTAAAATATCTTTTTTTGTTTCATCTGTTAATCTAGTAGCATATTTACTTATATGTCTGATCTCTTTAGTAATTTTCTTTAATTCTTTTGTATTTTCAGCATACGCAACATACAATTCTTCCTTATTTTTCAAATCAACATAAGTTACTTTTTTTCATATATTGCTGCATCACGAATATATTTTGCAAGTCGTTTATATCCATAAAATTCTGCCTTTGATTCAACTAAAATTCTTTCTTCATCTGATAGCCAGACCTTTATACTTTTTCTTCTTTGTTTAGAATTAAATTCCATTTGTAATCATCCTTTCTATAATAAAATAATAAGCAAGAAAAATGTTCTTACTTCATTTCATTTAATTTTTATGAAAAAATTATCATACGGATAACCTGCTGCTATATATTTTTCAGTTAACTCCATTTTATAATCTTCTAATATCTCCAGGTATTTTTTTGCTTAAAATATTCTTTGCATAATAACTCTATACCTTTGCTATAAACATACATTCTATTGTTTTCTTTAAATCTTAAATTAACACTATATTTATTTTCTAAATTTCTTATTGCTCTTTTATTGTATATAATTTTCTATCAAAAAACAGTTCTATCTGTGAATATGGAATATTATCATTGAATAGTTCCTTTGGTTTTAGTCCTAATAGTTCTTCATACAATCCTATTCTCATTTTAAAAAAAATCTATATCAGCATCAATAAAATCTTTTTCATTTTGAAAAAATACTTTTACTAACCAATAATATCCTTCTATTAAAATATAATATTTTTTACTGTTAACTTTATTGCTTCGCCATCTACAAGTAGGATGTTTTTCTTGCATGACCGATATAGCTTTTCTCAAATCTTTATGTGTTATTTCTTTTCCGTTTTTAGTTTTATATCCCTTTATATTCAATCTTGTTAAAATCTTATTATATGATAAAAATATTTTATCTAATTCAGTTTCACTATCTCTCATAATATCCACCCTCTTTTTTTATGTTTTAGACAATATTTGTACTAGCAAAGCGAAGTACAAAAAAATCCAGAGCAATTTATTTGCTCCGAATAGTGTGGCATTTTAAGTGCCCAATATTCGCCAGCGTGGTGTTTTGACACCCTTTTTCGCTGTTTAGGGCAAAAGCCCTAAAACCCATTTTGCCCTCTGGGAGATACTTTTTTGTTCCAAATTTTGAAAAAAGTGGAGCATTTTTTACTCCACTTTTTTTCAATTTTTTTTAATTAAAATCATAGTCAAATTCGTTTTCATTTTTTACCTCATTTTGTTTTGATTTTTCTTTCAAACTTTCATAAGTTTTCATAGATAGCTTCCGTATTTTCTGTTACAACTTTTTATTTCATTCCAAGCACTTGTATCTACTTCTATTGAAGAATCATTTTCAAAAGTAATCGTTGTCATATATTTTCCATCTGATACATCTTCTGTATAAACATTTGAATATTTTATTCCTAACTTATCCATTATTTCTTCATACATAGAAGATAAATGATATAATCCTTCATCTCCATCACTGCCATAATCCATTAAGTTTTTTATCTCATTTTCTCTAAAATATTCACTAACTTTTGAAAGTGATAAATCATAATAAGATATAGAATATTCTGTATAATCTTCAATAAAATCTTCATAAGTTGTTAGTCCACAGGCTAATCTTAATATATCTCTATTGAAACTAGAATCTTCTTTAGATTCAAATTCTTCATAACTATCTTGATGATAAATAATGCTTTCTTCATTAAAATATTGATTCAAAGATTGTTCAAAATCTTCTAATTGTTCTAATGAAAAATAGTCAAAAAAATTCAAATATTTTATCTTCTGGAACTGCATATTTTTTCTATCAATGGAAATTGGTCTTTTACCATAAATCCATATCCTACTTTTTTTAATTCTTCAAAAGTAATATAAAAATTCCAATTACCATTTTCATCAAATAATTCTAAATCATTTAGGTCATAAACTATTTCAACTTTAATAACAGAATTATACAATTCTTGATATGAATCATATTCATATACATTAAAATTTCCATCTAAATATTCTTTATAATTTTGATTATTTATTTTACCTTCTTCTTTCAATTTTATATACTCATCTTCAATAAAAATATGTAGTATTTTATTATCAATTTCAAGTAGCATTTCTTTTGACATTGTATCTACATATTTTTTACAGACGCTCTTACAAAATTGCTCATCTTCATCAAGTATTTTTATAATATCTTGTATATCAAATTTCTCTTTTTGCTTATCAAATCAACATATTTTTTAGTATCAATTTCATTTAAAGCTCTTTCTACAGTTTCACTTTCCAAATATCTTTTAGCAACTAAATCCCAATCATCTTTTGCAATTTTTTCATTGTTACTTTTCTTATTTTCAAGTGGAATATAAACTATATCTTGATGATATGTATCTAATCTCTCAATAATATCTGATAATGTATAAAATTCTTCTTGATTTATTCCATTTAGATTTCCGTTTTGAATATCGTTTAATCTAAATACATTTTCTAAATCTTTATTTATATCAATTACTAATTCAAAATCATACACTTCTAACATTTGTCTAAAGAATTGTACTATTTTTTCTTTTCTTTATTTCATTCATTTTTATATCTCCTTCATATTTTTTTACATATCATTGTTGATTTCAATAGTATCTTTTGATTCATTTTCTTTTATAACTTCTTGAAACCACTCTGCATAATGTTTCTTATTTTCTTCATTTAATAAATGTAACTTTTCTCCTGTTTTCATATAGCTTTCGTATTTCTTTTTTACATATTCTGAATCTTCTTCCATAAGATCTTCAATATCTTCCTCATCTGTAAAATAGTCAAACATTCTAAAATATACTCTATCAATAATTTTGTCTAGTGTAGTATTTTCTTCAAAATCAAAAGTATTACATTGTTCATCTTTTATGTTATATTTTCCATCTGGATATTTTGTAATAGACCACTCATAAAAAGTCTAAAAAGTTATCTAAATCAGATGCACTTTCTTTGTCTTGTAATTCATTTTCAAAGTTTGTATATTCATAATTCATATTAAATAGTTTCTCTTTTCTACAAACTTTTATAAGTTCATCAACATTTAATATTTTCATATCTTTATCATAATCTAAATAATCTTTTCTGTTTCCCCAAGTAAAACCTTTGCTCCATTGAAATTCAATACAAGTATCTCTAGTATTTCCATTATTTAGTTTGACATAGTACCAAAATCTATCTTCCGAAAATTCATTAAATTCTTTATCAAAGCAACAATTTTTCTCAAAAGATTCTGCATATTCTCTTAAAAATCCGATACTTTTCATAAGTTCAATAAATTTATAAAGATCATCATCATATTCTTTTCTAATCTTTACAACTGCACCAAAGGTTAAAAAAATTCTTCCATTTCATTCATTCTAATTGTTTCTCCTTTCCAAATAAAAAAGACTAGGCATAATTTACATCCAAGTCATCAGATTTATCATTTTGAATCTCGACTTGATTTGTAATTTGTCTAGTATTTTCATTTTCTAATTTTCTTGCCATTTGTAAATCTAAATTAAGTAAGTTTTCTGCCAACTCTTTTAATGTACTATAACGATTGCTGCCACCAGTCCAATCTTTATCGTGTTCCATTGTCCTATATAAAATATTATTGGCCCATTCATTCTTCCAACACCTAACATCAGATATTGAAATATAATAAAATTGATTTGTTTTATTACTTTTCACAACTGCCGAAAAAATCATAGTGATTTTTGCTAAATGAATGTAATTCCATTCCTATATCTTTGCAAAAATCTTTAATAACACTTCTATAATTTGTTTGAAAATTTCTATATTCTGGTGAAGTTTCTCCTCCCCAATCTTCAATTTCTTTATCATACCATTTCTCTAAAAACTTATCTACTGTCATATTACTGCACCTCCTAATAAATTATATTTTTATAAAAATTGGTTAATCAAACATTTCATCTACAATATCCTTTTCATTATCAAGTTTCTTATTCCAAATTTCCATAGCAAATTCTTCACCAAGATTACTTGAAATAGTAGCCAGTCCATCTTGATATATTATTTTTCCATTATTATCGCTATAAACATCTTCATCAGCAAATTCTATTTCTATAAAATCATTTGGAAATTCCTCTGATAATTTTTTAAAAAATTGGCTCTGAATGGACCAAGCTGTTTCAAAAATCATTGTTCTCTCATTGCATTTAAAGTCCTCATAAACATCCCATTTTGTTCCCCAATTATTTATACTCCACTCATACCAAGTTACATATCCATATTGTTTTATATTATTTATGTAGGCATCACCTAGTTCTTCCAAATTATGTATGTCTAATTCTTTTTCCACATCACTCACTTTGTAATTTTTTGCATATTTGTTAATGTCTTTAAAATGACCTCTTTTCTGACATTCTTTAATTTTCTCCCAATAATTCGGATAAAAATCAACCTTATAATTTTTTAATATCTTACATATATTTTGTTTCTCAATTTCACTTTTTTTCGACCAAGAATAAAAAAATAGAAGCATCTGTTATACTTCCATCTACTAAATTTAATCTTTTTTGGCATTGGAATAATTTTATCAAATGATAAAATCCTCCTTTAAAATATTTTTCTTTAATTTTATTCATTGTTTCTTCTGATACAGTAACAATATTTTTAACATAGTTTGGCATAATAATTCCTCCTTATAAATTTAATAATCATAATCCATATTGTCATTGTTTTGTTCTTTTTCATAATCTTCTAGCATATAAGATGGTGGTGTAATTCCTGTTGTTTTCATTGCTTGAATAAGATCACAATCCTTTGGCATATATAAATCTCTTTCAACCTTTAATCCAAATGGTAATTTTAAATTCTCCAATTCAGATAACATTACATATCCAAGTTCAGCCATTTCATCATCCCCAAGATGACAATATCCAAACATTTCATAATCACCATTTTCAAGTTTATTTCCTTCTGTTATTATCCAAGTTCCTACTCCAGTTGGATTAAAAAATTTTGCTATAACCTTTGCTTTTCCAGATAATCCATCTTGACTTCCTATAGGATATTTTTCAAATAATTTTTCTAATTCCTTTGTTATAAGTTTCATAATTGCATCTCCTCCTTTTGTAATTCATTATTCATAAATTTTTGATAAATTAGTTCGTGATATTTTGTGTTAAAATTATTTGCTAAATCTTCTAATTTCTTTTGATATTCAGTAAAATCTTCTAATGACTGACTAATTGTAAAGTTACTTTTATAATTTGCATCTTGTCTATACATATCAATTTCATCATCTACAGAAAAATTATCAACTAATTCTTGCAGTTGTTTTTTTTACATTTTCTTTATCATAAAGTTCTTGATAATCATCACAAAAAAATAAAAGGTATGTATCATATCCACTCCACCATTGGTCCAAGTTTCAATTTCCATACCACTAATCATCCCATTTTCATATATAGGACTAACACTATAATTAAAAAGATTCTATTGTTTTAATAATATTATCCAGTATGATTTCCTGTTTTCTAGTAGGAATATACTCTTTCGTGCTCAATTCATCAACTTTTATTTTGTCATCTATTTTTTCTCCAAATGTCATTCTAGTATTATTTACACATTCGTTATAATCAGCAATTAAAATTTGATTTGGTTTTAATACATAATTTCCATTACTGCATACAACTGTTATATCTTCATCTGACATATTTTTAATATAGTTGCTATCACTTGTATAGATATATTCTCCATTATCATCTTTGAAAAACTTAAATTGATTTTCTGTTTGAGAATATTCAAAATATTCATTTCCATTTTCATCAATATATGGATTATGTTGTTCATCTGAGAATAAGTCATAACTTCATCACCATATTTGAAATATCTTTCATCAAAATCTCTAATCATAGCATCAAACAATAAAGGCTCTTTGAAATTTTTTAAGCATATCATAAATTGCTCCACCTAGATTTTCTATTCCCATTCCACCATTAAATTCAGTTGATTTTTGTATTTCAAACTTATTATCTTTATTCTTTGTTATAATAAAAACTGTTCCTCTGTGCATTTTATACACCTCCTAAATATCAATATCATTTTCAATTTCTTGTTCTGTTTTTTTCAAATTCAACTCTTAAATTTGTATATTCTTCTATTAACTTTTCTTGCTCTTTAGAATATGGAGAATGTTCTATTTTCCCATCCAGATTTCCTGCTTTTCTTTGTTCATTTCTAACTGCAATTCCAGCTAAATATGTACCTGCAAATGTTATGTTTGAAAATCTATTATCTTTATCAAAAAATTGAAGAAGTTTTGGATCTTCTTTTTGTTATTTCTTTAAATCTTAATTGAAATTCTTTCATTTTATCTAATATGTCTTGTTGTCTTATAATTATTGACTTTGTTATATCTTTTTCAAGTTCTGTAATGTTTAATTGATATTGTAGATAGTCAATTATTTCTTCAATCGAATACCCTGTATCTTCATCCAAATAACCAGATAGCCATATAAAAACAGTATGGTCTTGTAATTTTCCTTCTTTAACTGTTCCAAATAATCCATCTGTAAGTGTATTTAAAGAACATTCTGGTTGCCAGTCATCTCTTAACTCAATTATTTCATCTGCTTTTTCATTTATTCCTATAGCAACACAAGCTGTATCCATTCCAATTTCAGTTTCTTTTAGTTCAATTCCACTTAAATATCTAATTGCTCCATTTTCTCTTAATTCACTTAATCTTCTATCTTTTGACAAAAAAATAAAAAAAGAACTCTGTACCTTTTATGGTTAAGTCCTCTATTTCATCGACAGTTGGCTTTATATCAATATCTACATACCAGTCTTTTTTCTTTTAAGTTATTATTTTCATATCTACAAGTTACACTTTCATCATAACTCGGATCAGAAATAATAATATGATTTAATTCTTTTATTTTTTTCCTTTATATCTCAATTTCACTCACCTCTTGTTCCTTTAATTTTTCATTTAAAATTTCATTCATCTTTTCTTGTATTTCTTCTTTTGAGTAACAATCCAAATCTATATCGTAATTTGGAATAAAATATCCATTACTTAATAATTCATAATCATATCCAAAACTTTCTCCATATTTTTTTCAAAATCAAAATAGTCTATTATTCCCTGCTTTTGAAGTTGAATATATATTCCATTTTCTTCTGCCATTGTATATCCCATTTTCAATTCTGAGAGCAATCTTGATTATACTCTAATCCTTCAAAACTGTATCTACAGTAATTTATATTATCAGCTTGTAAGCATATATTTACTAATTGACTTATAGAATAATGTTCCTCTCCAGAATAAACTAAATATGCTTGATAGCTTCTCTTTGACATTCATCCAATTTACTAAATATAATTGCCAATTCATTTAATTCTTTTTACACTAGACCATTGAATTGAAGCATAAGGAAACGGACTTATGTTGTCATCAATATCTGCTATTTCATATTCTTCGTGTTCATCATCCACTTTTACAACTTCTTTTAAATATTTATCTATAACTTCTGGAGATTGTTGATAAAAATTTGACTAACTATTTTTTATTTTATTACCTATAAAACATCCAATTATTGATAATATAAGATATATAAATATAAATATCAGAACTGAGTCATTATAAAATATAAACATTGTTGGAATAAATAATAAAACTAACAATATTGACACCATTATTTTTTTAAGCCATACTTTTTTTTACAAAATAGCACTGATATTATCAATGAGTACAACGGATAAACAATCCATAAATCACTCAAAAAGTATAATTTGTACTTTCGGGTACTATTTTGTTAATAATTGGTATTATATTATATATAACTAAGGTTAATAATATAAATTTAATAATATCTTTTTTCATATAATCCTCACTTTCAAATTACTATATATCTACCTATTTGCAAAATTGTAATTTATATGTTTTGAAAATTTATTTTATTGAAAAATAAGCGGTTCAATATTCCAAGCAAACCAAAAAGGATAATATAAGAAAAACATACCCAAAAAGCTTAAAAGTATATACCATATTACATCACTCTTACCTTTTACAGGCTTTTTTTAAATGCTCTCCAAAACATAATGAAACTATTTGCCAAATAATATATCCGATTAATGCACCTATTGTATTAGCAATTAAATCATTGATATCAGTTGTACGGTTCGTAATTAATTGAGATATTTCTATCATTAATGAAAAACCTGCCCCTAAAAATAATGTTTTATAAAATTTACGATAGTTCTTCCAAATAAAAGGAACTAAAAATCCAAAAGGAACAAGCATTAAAATATTTAAGTAAAAAGTTTTCTCTATGATGTTAAAAGGGATGAGATTAATATTAGCTTGAATAATTGATGTATTATCTCCACCTTTTGGTGCATAAAATATATTTGTTAAACCTCCTGCACCAGTTAAATCATATACTTTCCAAAGATATAAAACGAAAATTAGCATTGCTAAAATTGATAAATGATACCCTTTCCTTTTTCTTGCTGTAAAGTAAATAGTACACGGTAAAACAGCACATAAAATGCTATATATCACTTCTATAATAATCATCTCCTTTATTTTAACTTACTTTTTCAAATAATCTGATTCATCTATTGTTTTTAAAACATAATTAACATCATCATATCGTGAATAATTAGATTGTGAACCTAAACTACATATCAAAAATTCTTTTCCATGCTTTTTATATAATACTACTAAATTAAAATCATCAGATAAAGAACCTGTTTTTACACCAATTACATTTTTGTTATAATATTCTGATGTAGGATCAAGGAATGTATTTGTATTTTTCCAAGTCTGCATGCTACCATCTGGTAAAGTTGCTGTATATGAAGTTTGAGAAACTATATCCTTAAACCATTCATTCTTTAATAAATCCATTACAACTTCTTTTAAGTCTAATACAGTTGTATGGGCTTCTGTATCAAATCCACTTGGATCATATAAAATAGTATCCTTATAATCATTTTGTTTTAAATATTCATTCAAGTTTTTCATAAAGACTTCTATTCGCTCTTTGCTAGTAGTAGCTTTAGGAGATATAATACCTCCACAATAATCAGCTAATACATAGGCTGCATCATTCCCTGATGGTACTAACATTGCAGCAAATAAATTTTTAACATAATATTTCTTTTCTTTAATGTTTGCAACAGATGAACCTTGTTTTGTTAATGAAATTGCTTCATTTTTTTTGCCAAAACTACATCATCTAAATCAACGAGTGTTGTTGCATAGTCAATAACAAATAATTTAGCTAAACTTGCAGGAGTTTGTTGTTCATTTGCTCTTTTAGAAACAAAATCGTTATTATTTGAAAGATCAACCGCTATCAATGATTTTGCATTATATGAATCTGGTATAGTATATCTGTTTATAAAACTATTTATTTTATTTTTTGTATCTCTAAAATTTTCTGGTTCAAGCGCCCAAGGTATAAAAATTCTTCCAAGTATTATTATTGCAAAAAAAACATTATTACTATATACTTTGCTTTTTTCTTTTTTTATTACAACCTCTCATTTATAAACTCTCCTTTAGCTTATTATACATATATATAAATACAAAAACAATTAATTTTTTACAATTAATTTTTTATTAAATTTATTTCATTTACTAATATAATTTCTTATACAAATTACTATTTTTCTAACTAATTACTAAATTGTAATTTGTGTAACTATCTATTTTTCTTTCTATTGTTTATTAAATGAAAATCACATTTATTCATACCTTGTCCCAAAGTTCCATTTCTTTCAAAACGAATTTTTGGCATCAGTCCATTGAAAGCTATATCATCATTTTCACAAAAAAACAGTACAAAGTTCTGGAAATTCATATTCTTTAGTTAAATCATTATAAATACATCTATGCGAATCAAAATGAATTTCTGTTTTGTCACAACGAATCCACTATTGCATTTTTCTAATTCTCATAAATACTTTTAAATCTTTCTCTGTCTACATTCTCTTGATTATTAATATAGTCCAAGTATTTTTCTTTATTTTCTTCTGTATATGGAGTATCAGAATATAAATCTTGTAATAATATTGTTCCGTTTGGCTGTCCAATACCCACAAATATATAAATTTTCACCTATCTTTGGTAATTCCTCATCCGTTATATAATCACCTTTATGCAATATAAGAGTTCCATCTTTATCATATCCACCAGGATAAGTTACTTTAATTATATTTTGTAGATCACCCTTCAAATTTTCTGTTACCTCGATTTCATATATAGTTCTAGCTGAGCCATAATCTGAGAATGTCCTTTCAATTTCCTTATCTACCTTTCCTATAAACACATAATCAGCAAATCCAACTTGATAATATGGATTTGTTTCTTCATTCACAAGTACTGTATCATAATTTAATTTGCCATTTGGCTTATAATTTGAATTTCTATTGTTAAAGTACCAAATTACACCACAAATCATAGCAATTATAAAGATAACTAAAATAGATAAAATAATAATTTTTTTTTTTTTTCATTTTTTCACAATACCTCCATTTTTATTTTTTGTTCTTATTTTAATTAAAAATAATATCAATTAGTATTCATTTTTCTTGAATTCTAAATTACTAATAATCAAAACTACATAGTAAAATTTTTCAATATTAATTTTTTTCAAACCATTTTTTTTTTTCAATAGTTACAAAATTTTTACCACTTCCTGCATTGATCAAAAAATGATTTCATAAGGTTTTGAGATATATTCAATTATTTCTTCAATTAGTTCTACTGGCTTTTTCTGCTTCTATTATTTTATCTTTTGATATTTTTAGGTTGATAATCAAAAGCAGTAGGTAACATCCCATTCGTACCTTTCATATAATAAACATCAAGATTATTCTCTTGCAACATATCTCTAACTTCATAAGATGATTTGCCTTTTATATCTAAATTATTTTCATTTGCTATTGCTAGATTTTTTCTTTTGCATCTAGTTTTAAACTTCTAGGCTCTCCGTTGCTAAAAATCATAACATCTTCAATATTCTTGCTTTTTCTTCCAGTATTAGATATAAAATTGCCTTTCTTCCATGCAACTTTCGCAAAATATTTGAATCCATTTTCTTGTGCCATTTTCTTAATTTCATATAGATAATCAAAATTAACTTCTGATTCTTCTGGTAGAAATTCAACTAAAAAATGCCCCCTTTTTAATACTCTTTGTTTTTCTTTAAAGTCTTTACTTTCATATCTAAACAATTCAAATGCAGCAAATTTTCTATTTCCCCAGTTAGTGCTTTTTGCAAATCGTATGGATGATCTGTAATTATACCATCAATAGATTTATCTTTTATAATTGATAAATCTCTCCCATCTCCGTTTATCAATAAGCAAGTATTTTCTTTTCCTTCAATTTGACTTGTTACTTTGTAAACACCTCTTGATATTTTAGTAAAAATTCCTTTTTCAACACCTTCATATATTCTTGCTCTTATAGATTCATTATTTACTTGCATATTTTTTTAATATTCTTCTAAGATTTGTAGCATCTTGTATAGAAAATTTTTTCTTCATCTATAAAATATTCAAAGAGATTCATTTGTATTGTATTATCCATAAAGCTATCCCTCCATTTCTATTTCATCTACAGATAAAGATTCATATATTGTAGGAGGAGCATCAATAGACATTGTAGGAGGATTTTTAGAAACAACTTGAATAATATAATCCATTTCTTCATCTTTTAATGCTAGATTTGAAAAAGACTTCCCATTTATAACTTGCATCTATATCATTGTACTTTTTTTTCTAATGTTGCATATTCTTTTTTTGCCGTTCAATGATAGCTCTACATTATAAACTGTAGTGTCATTATAATTTCCAACATATTCAGCAGAGATAACTTGTAAAAAATTATTCTTTCCTATTTCTTTTTTGTAATTCATTTATTTTTTTGTTTTAGTCTTTCATTTTCTTCTATTAACATTCCTTTTTTGCAAAGTATTTATAGACTTTATATTTCTTTCTTTGCCTATTTTCTGTATTTTATTCATACTAATAAAATCTTTTTTCTGTTACAATAATATGATCTTGAAGTTGAATATTAAAAACTTTAAGCATTTCATTTGTTACATCTGTTAAATGTAAATCATCTTTACTTGGCTCTAGATTATTTGAAGGATGATTATGTACTAAAATAACTTTATTACTTGCAGAATAAAGAGCAGTTCTTATTATTTCTTTTGAATCTATTACTACATTGCAAGAAGTTCCTATTCTAATAATGTAATATTTCTAATATTATTTCTGTTGTCTAATCAATAAATAAAAAGATGTTCTCTGATTGCATTTCTAATCTCTTGAACATCTTTTAAATTTACAATATCTGTAGAAGAACCTACTTTTATATCTTCACTAATATTTTTTTTTTTAGGTTTTTCAATAATATCAACATTCATTATACATCACCCCCATTAAATATCTGTATAATCATTATCCATTTCTAATAAAATTTCATCTTTATCTGTTTCAAATACATCAATTATTAATTGATTAAACTTTTCTTTTAACTCTATACTCGTGAAAGTTTTACACAATTTGTCTATATAATCTAATGCAAGTGGTTTAACATTTTCTACCCCATATTTTTTAACAATATTTTTTATATTATCTCTTTCCTCTCCTATTTCACTAAATTCTGTACCATCTTTTGCATAGCAAGTATATTTGTATGTAATTTTGCTCTTACCTTTTATATCTGGATCTAGATATTTTATTGATAATATTTCGTAATTATGTTTTAATCTATCATCATATAACTCATAAAATCCATTTTCTTCACAATATTTATCTATATAGTATTCATTTACAAGTTCTATTCCATCAATATCATTATTGAGTTTCTTTAAAAATTCTATAATACCTTTTTTCTGTATAAGGAATTTCAAAAAAATTTGCTCTAATATATTTGCTATATTCTTTTGTTGAATTCTTATATCTATCTTCTGGAATATCCACCCTATAACACGAATCTATCGAAACATATTGTGGATTAGGATATTTTATATTGTATTCTTTTTGAGTTAATGATGTATGCCTAATGTCAGGACTATATGCACATCCAATTTCTACAGATAGATGCTTATTATCTGATGTAACAACAATCCCTCTTAATCTGCAATTTATAGGAGTTGTATAATCACTCCCCATTTTTACCATTTTGATTTTCATTGTAATCGCCTCCAAATTTCATAATTATAAAAAAGAGAATGAGTACATAAAAAATACAATACTCATTCTAACTTTAAAATCTTCAAAGCACATTGTTATAGATAGCAAAAATGCTAAAAATATGCTTAATAAAAACACTCTTATTATCTTTTTTTCATAATGCAACTTACCTCTATTGTTTCAATCTACCAAATCCATAGAAATGCTCACCATTCCACCAGCCATTGTTATATTTTCTAATTCTAACCCCAGATGGATTTCCTCCAGTATCTATAACATATTCATCAGTATCTCCATCTATTGTAAGAGTTCCCATATAAATTCCTATATGTGATATACTTCCAGGCTCTCCAGTATCGTAAGTATCTTTTAAGAAGATTAAATCTCCTGCATTTCTATCATTTACATTTACTGGATAGCAATATCCGTTATATATTCCTGTGCTCCAGTATTTGGTATTGTTATAATTCCAGTATGTGCAAGACAATGTATAACCCAAGAAGAGCAATCATAGTAATCCATACATTCATCATATTTTAGATTACTGTGATCCATTAAATATCTTGTACCAACATTTTTCAAAAATTCATCATATATAGCTCTTAATTGTTCATCTCCAATGTTTACATTTAAGTAAGCATAAGTTGATTTAAAATCAGAACTAAATAATTCAAAAAATGAATTAGAGTTATATAACAATCTTATTTGTTCTACTTCATCATCTGTAAATGCCTTTTGATTCCAATTTACATTTAATCCTTTTTGCAACTTTATATTGGTTTATAACACTAAAAGTTTTTATTACACCAAGATATATAGTCATCTAAAGAAGGATTTTTAACTACTTTCTTTGTGTCAGTAACAGTTTCTTTAATCTTGTTGCCATTTCCATCTACTGCATCTGTTTCTTTCTCATAAGTATAAGTAACATCACTTATTTTTTCATATAATTCTGCTTTTCTAAATTGTTCTAATATTGTTAATTCTGCAAAATCATAAGTCAGATCACCATTCAACATTTGAAGTATTGAAAGTGGAGCTCTCCAGTTTATCATTCCTTTACCTTCGATTGTACCTTCAACTACTTTACCAGAATTGTAATATTCTACAGTAGTTTTGTTATATTCATTTTGCATATTTATCATATAAGTTTCATAATTTTTTTCTTCGTCTCTTCACTCATTCCAATACCGAAAAAACTACAAAAAGCAGCTATAACAACTATAATAATGATAACCGGTGCAATTTGTGGAAGCATTGAAATAATCATTTCTACTACTTTAGCCATCAATTTTACGAGTAATCTCATAAGTTTTATCATTACATTGGTTGTTTTTAGATATTACTTTTTGTCCTAGTTTTTCACTAATCTTTTTTACTTATTTTTGTTCCGATTTTCTTTGTAAATTTCTTTGTGTATTTAACAGTTTCTTTTGTAACTTTATTAGATGCTTTCTTTATAGGTTTTGTCATTATTCTAGTCGAAGAACTTTTTAAAAGCAGTAGTACCATTTTCATTTAATCCTGCACTTATATCTTTTCCAGTTCTAATTATCCTTTGAGCAGAATTGTTTACAATTTTTTTTGCTCCTTTTATTCCTGTAGATATTCTTTTAGAAGTCTTTAATTTACCATCATTCTTCTCGAGTATTGCTCCATTATTATTGCCTTCTGTTAACTCTGTATTATTATCATTTTCTGATGCAGTTTGTATCTTGTTTGACTTTATTATATTAACTTTGTTATTGCCTTTATTAGTTTGTATTTCATTGTATTGTTTTTACTTTTGTAGATATTTCTTTTTCATTTTTGTTAGCAATATCATTTGCTTCTATAGAATTATCTACTCCAGTTTCGATTCTGGAAGTATCAACATCACTTTCAGTTATTTTATTTAATTGTTCTGCATACCACTTATTTATATTTTCTGCACTATCTAATACAAGATTCGTACCTTTATGTGCATAATCTGTATATTTATTAAGTGAATTTGCTATATCTTTACTATTATCATTAGCCATAGTCTATCCTCTACTTACTTGCATATTTGAAGTTTGATTTAGTTCATAAAATATAAATCTTTTGATACTTGATTTCTAAAGATAACTTTGTCATCTCCATAAACAATAATACCTTGCCCAGATGGTGAATCTGTTACATATCTTGATTCTTCATCACTTATGTCAAAAAATCTTACAAATTGGTGGTAAATCTAAAGGTTTTTGTTTTAATATCATAACAAATTCAGAGTTAGATAATATCTTGCATCCATCCTCATTTTTAATTACATCTGCAATATTTTGTGTAATAATAGTAGGTATTGCGTTCTCTTTTCTTCCAGTCTTATATATTTTTTGCAATATATTCACTAGAAAACTTATTTGCAAGTAATATATGAAACTCATCAATAAATATCCAGGTATGTTTTTCCTAATGTTTTTATTTCTATGAAGTCTATTCATAATATGGTCTAATACAACTAAATATCCTGTTGTTTGTATGCTTGGTGGTAGTTCTGATATATCAAAAAGTAATAAAACGATTTTTTATTTCTATATTTGTTTTCTTTGCAAATATATCCATATTTCCTTTGACATATCTCTCAATAATAAGTGCAAGATTTTTTTTTGCTTCGCTTTCTGGCTGTCTTAATAATTCATTGTAGAATTTTTTTGAAATCTGGCTCATATTCTTTATTATAATTATGAAGTTTATAATCCTCATAAATATTATTCGTACAACGGTCTGTAAGAGTTTTTGTTCTCCAGATAATCCATTTACTATTGATTCTATAAAAGCAAGTATAAATTCAGATTTTTTCTTTTATTGCTTCTTTATCGTTCTTCGCATATTGTAACGAACTGTCAAATGGATTTATATGTGTATCAGTATTTGTGCTTATATTTAATGCCTGTCCTCCAAATGCTTTAATTAAAGGATAATACTCACCGTTGTGGATCAATTACGCAAATTTCATCCTCTGGATAACGCAATAATACTTGCTCTATAAGTAATTTTATGGAGAATGATTTTCCTGCTCCAGATGTTGCTAAAACACAACCATTTCCATTTAGTAGTTTCTTTCTGTCGCAAAATACTGGATTCTTTGAAACAAGATTTATTCCATAAAAAATAGAATCCTCGTGCATCAAGTCCTTTGTATTGAAAGGAACATTGGTAGCAGTAGATTCCGAAGTTAATGACCTTTGTATTTGCAAAGTATTCCAACCAAATGGAAGGCAATTTTGCACTCCTTCAAGTTGTTGCCAATCTAAATTATATAGAGAAATTAGATATTCATTTCCAATACTCTTTACTAATTTTGTTGCTTTATTTAGTTCATCAAGTGAACTAGCTTGAATACATATTAAAACATTGTTAGTAAATAACTTTTTGTTTTTTTTTGAAGTGCATCTCTTAATTCTTGTGCATCACTTATAGCATCTTCTAATTTTTTTCATCAAGTACAGCTTCATAACTGTAGTTATTTTTATTGGCTTTTTAATTTTTTCCAATCTTTCTGTTTTCATTCCAGATATTTTCTTATTCACCATTTTGATTACTTTAGCTGGATCTGTAGGTGTAATATTCAAAGTTGTAATAATATTATAGTTAGTTATTGTTGTTATTCTATTATAAAATCTTGGTGTTATAGATTTAGGCAGTTTACTAACATATAGAACACGAATAAATTTATCTTCGCCAATCTTTATATAATTCTTTTTCTCTAAAAGATACATCTTGCTTTGGTGCTAAAACATCGTAAATACTCAATTTATTATCTATTGCATATTTAATAAAATTATCAATTCCATTTTCCTCTGCAAGTTCATTATGAAATATATTATATAAAAGAGCCTAATCTTTCTACTATATTTACTCTTTTTATTTTGGACTTTAATTCCTTAAACTTTTCTTCTGCCCTCAACTGATATTGAAGAAATATATCTTGTGCTTCTTTCATACTTTCAGCTTTCGTAGTAATGACTACTTGTCTTTTCTCACATAATATTTCTTCTTTATCACCAATTGCAAGTTCTATAAGAGTATTAAACTCATTTGCAACTTTAGATTCATTTTCATTTAGGTTGTTTTCATTATATATAAATTTTTTGCTTATAATCATTAGTCTTTACTGGTGTACCAAAACAAACTACTTGAATATGATCGTTATAGTTAAAGGAATGTAAAAAAATTCAACCCATTTAAGAAAAATATTCTCTTGTTCCTCATAGTTTGCTTTTGCAAAAGAAATGTCTTGGTATTCAAAGCAAACAGAATAATGTGTATCATCTAATTGCATAATTGAATTTTTTTTCATTAAAGTCTTTAAAAAATGTATGAATAATTTGTGATGTAGTTTTAGGCTTTGCAACTTTATGTGCTTTTATTTTCTTTGAAAATTCATTAAATATAGTAAATAAAAAAAATTCTTTCTTTTCTTTATTTTTCTTATTTTCTTTTTACCTTTTTCAATGTTGTTCCTCCTTATAACTGTCAAGAAGATTGGGAATAAAATACCAATCTCCTTCAACTAATTTTTAAACATTCCTGTATAGGTTAATTCGCCACAATATGGCTGCTTTTTTATCTTTCTTTTGAATATTGTATAAAACACAACTCTTGTTTCTAAAATAGGATGCTTGTTGTTATAAACTCGCATCCATTTAGCATTATGATTGTTTAGATAATATTCCAATAATGACTTTTCCCATTGACTTAAATTCATCTTATATTACCTCTCTAACAGTTTTAAAAGAGCCTCTTGTTGCTCTTTTTTGATAGTTTTGATAACTTCTCTGATAGTTCATCTTTTCTTGAATTATTAGATTCATTAATTTCATTTACTTTAATTTCTTTTTCTTCTTTTTATAGTTTCTATTTTAGAATATTCTGGATTTATTCCATATTTTTTCTAGCCTTTTCCAATATCTTGGCTTGTTTTTGTTTTTTCTTCATTTCTCTAATTTCAGCTTTTGTAGTTTTAGAATTATCTGTTTTGTTGATTTTGTTTTGTGCTTATTTTTCTTTTGATGTTGAAGTTCATACTCACTATCTGTCATATAATGTATTGGCTTTTAAAAAGAAGATAATGCCTAAACCAAAAAAGGCATTATCTTCTCTGCTGGTAGTTCGTGTATTTTGACAAATCCTATAAATCCTAGAACTCCTGCTATTGCAATTACTATATAACTTGTTGCTTCTTCACCAATCTTTTCTTTTTAAGATCAGATAAGTGGGAACAACTGCAATTATTATTAGAATTGCAAATATCCATTGTCTAAAATTAAAGAAATATATTTTTTCTTTATAATCCTTTATCTCATCAAATACTGTAATTTCTATATTATCCATTATCAATGACCTCCTGTAAGTTTTTTCTGCAAATTGACTTGCGTACTGTATTACTGCCAAATACATTCCGTTAAGGAATAACATTGCAACTATTGTTGATATTGCATTTGTTGAGCCTACTGTACTACTCAATCCTGCAAGTCCAATAGAATAGATATTTGTTGCTAAATATATTATTACTGCTTCTAATCCAACACTTGCTGAAAAAAAGAAGTATTGAATTGCTTTTCCTCTACCTTCATCATCAGCAGCAAGAGCGATTGGTATTGGAGCAAAAGCAAAACATAGTATTAGTTTTACAACTCTCAAAAATATCTGTGTTAGAATCTGTACGATTGTTGTCATAAACGGAATGAATAGTATTAAATACAATCCGATATGTCATAATACTATCTACAAATCCATCTGGTACTGCATCAATTAAAGTGTCTGCAATATTAATTGAAGAATTACTATTACCTATGGCATGTGTAATACTAACAAAAATGTCATTTGTTATATTCATAATACTAGATAAGAAATCGTATCCGTGTTGAATAAAGTATTTAAGTAATAAGAATGAAACAAAAGCCATTACTACTCTTTCCCAACTTATTCTCTCTACTTCCATTGATTTCTTTATTAAGTTAATCATAAAGAAAAGGATTAAAAGACTTAACGCTATTGGAACTATTACATCATTTACTGTTTTTCCAATAGACCAAATATTGATACCTTTTACACTAGAGAAATTCGTTAATTTTTCTATCGTACCTATTAAATTACCACTATCTATATCAATACCGAAAACTGTAAATTTGAAACTATAAAAGAAGTCTTATAATTCCATCCAATTATTTGTCCTCCTTCTCTTATAATCCAAATAAATTCTTTGATTGTGCGATTGCAACAAGCATAAATCCTGCCATAAGTGTTTGTAATCCTCTTGTTTTACCTTCTGCATCTTCTCTTTGCCAACCAAGAGCAAACATAACACCACCGACAAGAGCAATAACTCCACCAATTTTAGTTAGCCAATCACAAGCAAAATTTATAAATGAATCAATATATTCTGTGTTTGAAGCTGCAAAATACTCTTGTTTCTGCAAGAATCAATGTGCCCATTGCAGTTGTTCCTATAACTGCTACTTTCTCTCTTAATTTTCTAAATAAATTTTTAATCTTTTTTCATAATTTTTTTACCTCCAATTAAAAAGAGATAAATCCCCTTTAATTGGCTAGTAATCCAATTTCAAGATTTATCTCTTTTCTTATTTAATTATTTTTTTTATTACTAAATCCTCAAATTGGATTACTCCAGTTCGTTTAAGGTCTTTTAAGTCATCCTTATCAACCTCTCTTTATTTCTGGCTTTTCAATAGGAATTGCAAATGATAAGCCAGAATCGCATAACATTCTATAGTCTGCGTTTTCACCATATTGCAATTCTTTCTTGTGATTATAGAGTTTTTGAGAATTATTATCTCGTGGCTCATATAATTCAGAATAGTTAGGATGTTCTTTTTAAGTTATATAGTTTAGAGTAAAAAGCTCCTATTCCTGCTATAAAAAGTACACAATTACCACTTGGCATCTTTGATAACTCATCTAAAGTTGCTAGTTCTCTACCAACTACATCCCAGTTAGTTGAAGATGATCCCTGTCTAGCATAAGTCCTTCCAGATGACTTTTTATACCAAGTTTTCTTACCAAGTAGAGCCACTAAATATTCCAAAGTTTCTTTACTCATTCCTCCCATAAAAAAGTACTGTCACAGCAATCTAAAACAGATTCCCAACTATCTTTATATTTTTTGTTTTAATTGACTTAATGATTGCAATCCTACAGTAATTCCAACATTTAATCCTCTCAAATAAGCAAGTTCTTCAACAAATCTTGGAATTTCTCCTAATTGTGCCCACTCGTCCATATAGATTTCTACTGGAGTTGCTAAACTTCCACCACATAATTTTGCATTTTCATCAATAATCTCAAATATTTGTGTGTAAAAATACTCGCTAAATAGTTAAAAGTATTATTGCTTGGTTTTGTTATTACAAAATAGGCAACTTTACCATTTCAATAGTTTTATTCGATTCACTATTTATCTGTTTCAATAATGGAGAATTGTCATCCAAAGGCATCCCTATTCTGTTAAGTTCCATAGTATCTGTATCAGTCATATTTGCAATTTCTTTAATATTGAATGAAGCTAATCTTGCAGTTGCAACCATAATAATTGTACTCATCATTTTGGGTGCAGATGCTGCAACTTTAAAATGCTTATATTGTTTTACACCTATTGCCTCTGGCTCATCTTTTGCCCAAGCATCAAACAACCTATCTAAATTTGATACACCTGTAGAATCTGGATTCGATAAACGAATTAGATTTAAAACTGTTGTAAAATTCTGATGTGCCTTATCATAATGTCTTAATGTATAGTAAAATAAGGCTTGAAGATATATCATTTCTGCTTTTTCCCAGAATGGATCTCCAGAAGTATTTTGTATATTTTCGCTTTTAGTATTTGCCATTATTGTATTTATTAAGCTCATTACATCATCTTCTTGTATTGGATGTTCCTCATCATAATAACCAATATTATTATGACTTTCTTTAATATACATTAGTGGATTGTAGCAATCCGAACAAGACTTATCATCAAGGTTAAGAACTTTTATTGTATAGCCTTTTTTCTTTAATGAATAACCACAATCTCGCAAAAAGTTCTCCGTTTAGGATCAGTTACGATTATTGTTCCATTTGCATTTAGAATATTAGGCTTAAAATAATATCTCGACTTACCACTTCCAGGCCTACCTATCAATATAACATGCCTATTCATTTTGCTAATTTTCATATTTTTTAGAAATCAATTCTGTCTGTGTTAAAATCATATTATTTTCAAAGTTCTTATCTCTTTTTATCTTTTATATCATTTGGAGTTTTCCATTCAGCAGAGCCATAGGTGTTTTCTTGTATATTCTTTTTTTTTTTGCATTTTATAAGTTTCGTAAATCATTAAAACAAAAACAGACACCCCACTAGATACAAGAAAGTTATTTCTTGAAAAATCTATTGGGTGTTAATCTTATATAATTCATTCAGAGCAATGGTAAAATAATCAAAAGACCAATTTCCATTATTAGCAGACACCAGAGTTGTTACTCTTAACATATAGTAAAATATAATTGCAAAAAACTATTACAAATAATACTTTTGAACTCTTTTTATTTCTTTTCACCAGCATATTTGCATCACCTCCCATTTTTAATAATCTAAATTTATAGAATCTTTTTCTATAAGTTTATCTGGAGTAATTATATGAATATTCTCTCGATTTTTTTTCTTTCATCAAGAGTATAATCATCCCAAGTCCATCCTATAGAGCCAAAATCATATACTTTTTTTTTGCTCCTTCTTTTGTATTTATGATTTTTTTCTCTGCTATATCTGTTGCAGTAACTATATCATTTTCTAATGTTTTACAAATATAACAATCTGTATATTTATCATATACAATTTGAAAATCTTTTGTAGCAAAATTATTTACAAATAATTCTGCGATACATTTTTCAAAATAAGGTCTAGCCCAACCATTCCAACGCTCATCTTTTATATGATAGCCTTCATAGTATTCACTATTTCCAATGTTAAAATATGCTTTTTCTTGTATCTTATCCATTTTACTCACCTACTTCTTTTTCATCTGCTATATTTATTTCTATATTCTTATCTTCTGTTAGAGTAGGAGAATTAGCAACTTCTTTTCAAGTTCTTCAAAGATATTATGCTTTTCTAAATCCTCATTTACTACATTCCTTTTTTTTTTCCTTTTCTGCAAGTTCTTTTTTATATCATTTTTAAAAACAGTCCAAACACACTCATTCTCTGTTCTTTTCATAATATAATTTTACCACTTAATGTTTCATAAGTTTGTCTTTCTTGCTCTCAAGTTTTGTCTTGAAAGATATTATTTCATCTTAGAATTGATATTCCATTGCATTTTTTTATTATCAGATCCATACACACGAATCTGACCTACATTATTAAATCCAAGTTCCGAATATCTTTCTAAATGTTTATTTTCAAAGTATATACTAGCAATTTTTTTATCTTCATCATTTGTAACAACTTTCATTCCATAAGGAATATCTGCGACTTCTAAATCATCTTTTATACTCATAAAAGCAGAGAAAGGCATAGAGTGAATACAATAGTCTTTCTTAAATTCTTCAACTTCGACTTCACCCATTTCGTGTAAATTTAGACTTTCTGATAAATCTTTCAATTCCTGTGCATTTAAAGTCTGTCCTTTTTCTTTTGTTTCTTCTATTGCAGCTTGTATATTGTCATCAAATAAGTCTTTTTGAGATTTTAGTTCTATATTCTATTAAGTCTGCAATTCTATCTCCCATATATCCCTGTTTAGATTTATTGAAATAGATATTATATCTTTTATTCTGATGTGATTTCACTTGCTCTGCTTGTTTCTTTTTTCATATCTAGCCATAAGTCTATTTATATGCAACACTTTTTTGCAATTCTAGGAAAATGTGCTTTAAAATCGCTTAAACCTTTTATTCTTCTTGCGTATTTTGTTATTCTTTTTGTTGAAATAGTGATTTTTTTTCTTACCAAACTCTGTATTTTCTGTTGATAGTTTTCTTTCACTTGCAACAACTCTAATTCCATCTTTTTGACACTTTTCCATTACTCTTATTGTTTCATCATAGGAAAGATTAGTTATCTTTTCTAATTCTTTTGTTGGTCCATCTTTTTTGTACTGCTTTTATGCCTTCAACAAAATAATGATAACTAAATACTGAAAATGGCTTTAAAATATATTTAAAGAAATCCTTTATACCAACTCTTGTAGCTCTTTCTGCACCTTCATAGACTTGTGTTGCATCACTTTTTTTATTAGTAGCTTGCACTTGGAATCACCTCTTTCTCCATTGAAATTTCATATAAATTAAAATATTTATGATAAAAATTATCTAATGTTAATCTATTCATAAATTTTTTAGTTCTAGTATTTTCATCTACTGCATATTCGCTCATATTTGCTGATTTTGATTGTGAATTTAATATTTGTAGTTTTCCATCATCGATTCTATATAATTGTTTTGGAATAAATACTTGTGTTCCACTATCAATAGGCAATAAATACCTTTAAACGATTCTTTTCTCTTTTCCAGATAATTTAATAAATACAGACATATCATTATTATTTTTTACAGTTTCAACTTCTGTCTTTTGTATGTCATCTTGTTCTTTTGTTTTGTTTTCTCTGGCTTTTTTTTCTAATTCTTCTTTCGTTTCTTTCATAATATTTTCTGGTGTTAATCCTAAAATATTTTTATTATTATTGAAAACAAGTAAAGTCTTGTATTTGTCATTATTCACAAATTGTCTAGTCATTGCAGATTTCATATTATCTGGATATGCTAAACCATATCTTACTGCTTCCATAACATTTTCATTTTTAAATCTACTAACTGCCTGTTCTTTTAGTGATTCAACATAAGTTTTAGGAAATAATTTCTCAAATTGCGAAGTATTATTAGCAATAAATAAATCCTCAAACTCATCTGGATTGTTTTCAATATAATCTTTTATATTAGTTTCAAAACTTTCTGCATATTGCTTTAAAACAATATCTTTTTGCTCTACAGATAATTTTATATTTACAACATTTCCTTCTTGATCAAAACTTTTTACATTGTTTAGTAAATTTTCTAGAATAAAAATTTTATCATTTTTAAATTTTATATAATCATCAGATGTATAGATGTACTCATTTACATATCTTGAAATATCTATTGTATTTTCTCCATCTTTTAAATAATTTTCATTATTCAATGTTTCTTCAATTAGTTCTTGTGTAATAGCATTCGTTTCAAGATATTTTTTGTAATATTCTATCTTGATGATTAGTCGCATATTTTTTTCAAATGATCCATTATATAGTAATAGAAAAATAAGCCTTTATATCTTTCAACTCTGGATTCTTGTTTTACTTCTTTTGGCATAATAATATCTTCAACCTCCTCTACTCTAAAAATTGGTTTTATTTGTTACATATTCTTTAAAGCGAAGAATATCTTTTGTATCTTTAATTAAACCATCTCTTTGCATCTTTTATAAGTATTATAGATATTATCAACATTTAATTCTTTATTTTGTAAATATTGATTTTCAAGTAAAAAAATAAAGGCAGATATTTTTGTTTTATAAACATCTTCCTTTTTTTACATTTGCAATTTGTAAATCTCCGAAGTCTTTGTATTTACCTTCTAATTTTGATATATCTAATACATTTACTTCTAGTCCTTCATTTAATAATTCTGGTATAACTCGAATCATTGCATTTTTTACCAGCATCATCATTATCAAGGGAAAGAGTAATTTCACACTTTAATTTCTTTTTTAGTAATTCAATTTGTTCTTTTGTTAATGCAGTTCCCATTATCCCTACAGTATTTGCAAATCCCATTGCATTAGCACTTATAACATCCATATATCCTTCGACTACTATCATTTCATAATTTCTAGCAAAAGATTTTGCTTTATGATAATTAAATAGTAATTCACTTTTTATTGAATAATGGAGTTGCCATAGTGTTAATATATTTAGGCTTTGCATCTCCTAATACTCTCGCTCCAAATCCAACAGGATTTCCATATTGGTCAAATATAGGAATCATTATTCTATGGCTAAATATATCAATATAATCATTTTTAGATTCATTTGTAATGCCTACTTCTATTAAATCTTTCATATTGTACTTTGATAATAAATTATTAGTTATATTATCATAAGTAGGATTGAATCCAATATGAAAATTATTGATTATTTGTTCAGATAAGTTTCTACTTTTAAGATAGTCGAGAGTCCTCTCCCATCTATATTTTTTAGTTTTTAAATTATTCTCGCAAATAGTAATTGCATCTTTTAGAATGTTAGATAATGTCTTTTTGTTTCTTTTTGTTCTTCGGTTAGAGGCATTTTATTGTTTTGTGAAAGGACAATATTCAAATGTTGTATATCTATTGCTTTTTTTTGCATAGCTTCTACTGTGCTTATTGCATTATGATTTATTTCTGTTTCATATTTTTTTGGATAAATGATACAACATTTCCTCCAGAGCCACAAACAAACATTTTGCAATACCTTTGCTAGTGTTTACCATCATAGAAGGATGCGTATCACTATGAAAAGGACAAATACATTTATTTTTAGCAACTTTTTTTTTAATCCATAATATTCAAGAATATTTATTATATTGGAACTTGATAATATTTCGTCATAAGCACTCATATATCTATGTTTTTCCTTGTCTGTTTCGATTTCAATTATTTTATCATTTTCTTTTAGTTGTTCCTTAACATATTCATCATCAAATTCTCGTATCATACTTGGATATTCTAGAAAAATATTTTTATCCTTTTCTCCATCACAATATTGTTCTTCAACATCATCATATTCTTCTCCAATTCTCATATATCTATATGAATATTCTTTGTCACTCAAATGCTGTAATCCTTCCATTATAGCATCCACATCTTCATAATCATTTTCATACCATTTTACATAGTTCCAACCAAAATAACATTGTTTTTTTTCCTTCTTGTTTTATATCACAATTTTCTAAAAGATTGTAATCCTCATTGTGCTCTTTTAAATATTTTGTCACAAACTTTTTTAATTCTTCAAATCCCTTTTCGCTTGTTATAATTCTAATATCTGATCTATATCCCATTTGTTTTCCTCCTTTTCTTCTTTTTTGTTTGTAAGAGCTTTTAGTTTTTCTATTGTTTCTTCATCTTTAAATTTACAATCTATAACTGGTATTGGCAGATTCTTATGTTCTATATTTTTTTACAATAAGTACAAACTGCTTCATCTTCTATTTTGCATATTGTATATGAATTTCTATGACTCATTAAACATATTATTATAGTTTGTATTAACTTAAAATCTTGTGGATTATCCCATTTTAAAAAAACTATTCCTCCATAAGTTTGACATGTTTTTTTCATTGATTATATTGTCAATTATCTTCTGATTATTAAAAGTTTTTAAACTCCTTATGATATTTCCATATCCTCTTTTAGTAGTAATTATTCTTATTTCTTTTCTCATGTTATTGCTCCATTTCTATTAGTTTTTCTATTTGATTTTCTAATTTTGAGTCATCTTTATTGCTTATAAATAACAAAAAACATTCTTTTTGATTATATATTGTAAGAAGTATTCTTGTATTTTTTCTTAATAATTCTATAAATTCAGCTAATTCTTTTTGTTGTATATTGGTCTTTTAATTTAAAGTTTATATATTTTACTACATTAAATGATCTTGTATATCTTCCAGCTGTAGCAAATACTTCTCTCGTTATCATCATGTTTTTATCTATTTGTTCAAAATAAAAATCATCATATAATAAATAATAAGCACCTTCTTTAGCCTTATTCGTCACTAATGCTCTAAAGTCCTCAAAATTATAAATTATATTGCTTCTCATATTTTCCTCTTTTCTCACGAATGAAAAAAAGAGTGGGAGTTTCACCCACTCAAATTATTCTTCTTTGTATTTTTTTTCTTAATATTGTAATGCCTCCAACTATTCCAAGTAGAGAAATTAGTGCTAAACTTCCTAGTAAATATAATTGCTTTCATTACCTGTTTGAATTGAAGGTAATAGTGAATTATAATAAACAAAACCATATACATTATCTTTTTCTTCTAGTGCTTTACCATCTGCCAAAACACCTTTTTTCGTTTATTTCTATTTTTACAACTTGTTCTGAAAGTTTATATCCTAAAAGGTGCTTTTATTTCTTTAATGTAATAAGTTCCATATCTTAATCCTTCAAATAATGCAGTACCCTCATATTCGTTTGCCCCTGCTTCTTTAATTAGTTTAGTACAATCTTTATCTTCATAAATTCCAAATATAAATTTATTAGATTTAATATGTTCTTTTGTAGTTTTATCCAACTTTTCAACTCTTACAGATTTTAGAATTGGCATATCCTTCATTATAATTTTTTTTCCATCACCAGCTACAAAATCTATTTCTTCTGCAATTTCATAACCATAAGGTGCAGTAATCTCTTTCATAGTATATTCTTTTCCTTCTGTCAAATAATTAATTTTATATTTTCTTCTGTAGATACCCATTCATCTATAATGTTTCCTGTTTCTTTTTCAATTATTTGTATTGTTGCACCAGGTAATTCATTAGTTCCTGTTTCATCAACTTTGCTAAATACCATTTCAGTTGGCTTATTTTTACAAGCTATTATTAAAATATCTCCATCTTCTTTAATTTCAACTTTATAAATAGTATTGTTTAAAGTATATCCATCAACTTGTTTAGCTTCTTGAATATAATATGTTCCAAGTTCTAATTCATTGAAAGTTGCAATGCCTTCTTCATTTGTTTTTTTCTGTAGTTATTACATTACTCATATCTTCTTTTGTAGAAATATTAAATTCTACATTTTTAAGTTTTATATTTTCATCTAATGTATCAACTTTTTCACTTGAATTGTACCACGAGCAAGTTCATTGTCTATTTTCCTTCTTTTTCCTATTTGAACTACATATTCTATAATACTTGGTCCTTTATAACTAATTTCAAAATCATATTCTGTTTCATTCAAAATATATTGAGAATTTGTTGCAAGTTCTTTTAGGTAATAAACTCCATTAGGTAAATCTGGCACATTTTCTAATGTTCCTTCTTTTGTTATTCCACTTGTTGCTATCATTGTACCCTTTTCTATTGCTACATTTCCCATGTAATCATAAATATTTTCTCTTGCATAAATACCAAAAACAACGTCTTTATAAGCCTCATTATTTATAAATATTTTTTGTTCTTCTAGTATCTTTGTCATATCAATATTAACTTTTTGCTCTTATATTTGTTAATGTTGATTCTATTATTTGTACTTCTTTTACTTGTGTATTTTCAATAGTAAAATAGTGTTTATTTGTATCAACAACATAACCATGAGGCACTTTTGTTTCTAAATAATAATAACTTCCAACTGGTAGTTCTTTGCTTAATACTGCTTCCCAATCACTTTCTAATGTCTGTACTTTTTCGCCTTTTTTTATAGTATGTTGTATTTCCTATGGTTATATCTTCGTTAGCATATATCGTAATTTCAGCATTTAATAAATTTGATTTATTCCATATTGGCGATTCCGTTTTTCCAAATTCATTTTGTCCTATTATTGTTTGGTTAAAAAATTCTCCATATTTGTTAAATTTAAGTTTTCCTAAAACTAACTCATCTTTCATAATTACAGATTGAATTTCACCAGTATCATTAATAGTAAATTCTACATTATCAGATATTGTGAATCCATAAGGTGCAGATGTTTCTTTTAATACATAAGTTTTACGAACTTCTAACCCTTTTTATTAAATGAGGTTCTTTAGTTGAAATCAAGTATCAAAAATTGCTCCTGGATTATCTTTTTTCATACACAGTTAAACAAGCTCCTTCAATTTCTGTTGAATCAGTAATATCTTGCTTTGAAACTTCTACCTTTATTATCTTATTTTTAAACTCATATTCTAAATCAACAATTTTGGTATCTTGTCCTCTATAAGTTGCATCAACTTTTATTGTTTCATTACTTGAAGCATATCCAATTGGTGCTTGAATTTCTTTTATTTCAAAATTAGTTAAAAAGGTAAATCAGAAAAAGTGAACTTTTCCTTCTGTATCACTTGTTGCACTTTCAATTAGTGTACCTGCTTTTACCACTATTTCATCTTTATAATTTTTAATTTCCTCTTTAGCATATAATCCAAATGTTGCTCCTAAAAGTCCAACATCATTTTCTGCATCTTTTTTGTAAACATTAATTTCTACTTTTTTGCCTTTCGTTGGTAAATGAAGTATTGTCAAATACTATGGCTGTATTTTGATCTTTATATTTTAAAGATACATTTTTAACTTCATCACTTAAAACAAATCCTTCTGGTGCATTTACCTCTTTTTACAGAATATTCGCCTAAAGGTAACTCTTTTGATGTTCCTTTTCCATCTAATTTTGTTATGATAGTATCAACAACAGTTCCTTTTTGTAAATGATTGTCCCATCATTTGATGGATCATATATATCTTCTCTTGCAAATACTTCATATTTTGCATTAGCAAGTCCCTTCTCTTCGTAAACAAATTTTCCATCCTTAAAATCTGTCAAAACTTCACCACATTTTTCTACAGTAATTTTTCCTTTTACAGATGTATCCTTTTGATCAACTGTAATAACAGATGTTTTTCCATCTGGTAATGTTTCATAGGCTGAGCTTGATGAAATTTTAAATTTTACAGGTTGAGAACTAATTAAATATCCTTTTGGTCCTTTAATCTCCTCTAGTTGATAATTTCCTACATTTAATTTATCTCCAGTCATTACTGTACCAGTTTCATTAGTTGTCCATGTACTTACATAGTGTGGTAATGGATTCCATTCCCAATATCCAAAATATTCGTTAGTATCTAAATTTTTAATTTTAAATGATGCACCCTCTATTTTTACAACCTTTTCTGTTTCTGCATCTTTCTTTACTATTGCTAAAACAGATGTGAAACTTGTATCATTAAATACTCTCCAAGTTTGAGGTTTATCACTATCTTCTGAAATAACTATTTTAAAGTCCTCTACTTTGTATTTATCTTCTGAACTAAAGTTTCTCTTACAACATAAGTTCCAAAAGGAAGTCTATCACTTATTGCATATCCCTTTGAATCTGTTTTTAATATTGATGCAGTTTCACCATTTGCATTTTTGGTAATTGGTGCAGCATCCCAAGATCCGTATTTTTCAATATCTTTTTTGTGCTTTTATTGTAAATTCTGCACTAGGCAATAATTCTGCTTCACCAGCTTCATCGCTTGAAATCTTTATAATTTGAAATGCTTGTGAAATTACTCTTTCCTTTACAGTTACATGTTTAGTAACTACTTTAACATTTTGATTTTCATAAGTTAAATCAAAATTATATTTTGTATTATCTAGATTATATCCTCGACTTGGTTTTATTTCTTTTATATAATATTCTCCAAGATACAAATTACTCATTGTAGCATTTGATTCTTTATTAGTTGTCATTTCTGCTACTTTCACATCTGTGTTATATATCATAGTATCATCTGCTGGATCAAGTATAGGTGTTCTTGCATAAATTCCATAAATAGCACCCTCAAGAGTTGCTTCTCCTTGTGCTTGTTTTCCTGTTTTAGTATCTTCTTTAGATATTGTTACACTACCTTTTACACGAGTATTTACGATAGTAATTTGATATGTTTTTCCATCTTCGACAACACCAATATTTTCACTAACTTCAACTTTAATAGTATATTTATTGGGTGCTGTTGATTCTTTTTACATAGTAAGTACCATAATCTAATAATTCAGATGTAGCAATACCTTTTTCATTTGTAGTTATAGATGCTACTTTTTTATTATTAGAATCATAAATATCAAAAATTGTTCCTGCTTTATTTACAACTTTGTTTGTTTCAGCATCTTTTTTGACTACTTGAATACGCCCTTGTTTCCACTTGTTAGTTGCTTCAAAAGATGTTGTTTGTGCTGTTTTCACAATTGCACTTCTTATGGTTGTATCTAATACTAAATGTTTAGGTACATCAGTTTCTTGAATATATACAGTACCTGGTCTTAATTCATCAACTAATACCTTTCCATTAGAACCTGTTGTATATGTTCCTATTGGATTAGACATATCTGCATTGTAACTTATTTTAAATTTTGTATCTGGCACATAATTTCCTTTATTGTCTTTTTTTTCCAATATCTAATTTTCCAAATAAGTTAATTTTCAAACTCATTGCCATAGGTACTGGATCATTATAGTGTAAAGCCATTAATTGATTTTGAACTCCAGTTTTAAAAAGAAAAATATACTGTTGTGTCCTGATCTTTTGACTCTTCTTTTACTAACCCCCAACTTTGAAATAGGTTATCAGAAATATTTAATCTTTCTACTGTACAGTTTTCTGATACTGAAATTGTTAATGTGTTTTCTCCTTTATTATGTTGAAATCTCACATTATCTTTTGTATTATCTATACTTGAATAATCTGCTAATACTCCATTTGTATCATTTAAAACCTTAGTTTCACCAGCATTTATTTCAATAGTTGTTGCATCAAAACTAGGTCTTTTTTTTGCATATTATTTATTTTATTATTTATATCGTTTTTTAAATGCTACATAGTTTGCTTGAACTGTTGAATCTCTAAATGTAGCATTTGATTGTCCTAAAGTTTCCCAAATGCACTGTTGAGTAAAAACATAGGCTTGCTTTACCCATTTCATATCATTTGCAAGTATTCCTCCATCTACTACATAACCCCCATTGTCCTTATACCAACCAAAATAAGCAATCTTACAAGCTCTTTTTATTGTAGCATCTGTAGGTGTATAATAATTCCCATTATAAGAACTTCCTGTTTTGAAATCTACCCCGTGTTCAGCACAAAAAAACGGTATATCTTTCTCCAGTAGTATTGTTTATCAATCTTCTAATTAAAACGCCAGTTGAACCTGCTGCATGATCTGTAGTTAACATTCCAGAAGCATATTGTCCTCCTGCAAAAGTTCCACTTCCAGAAACTGCAAATACAGGACTGATATTTGTTAACATTGTAATAATTAATAGTAACATAGCAATTACTTTTTTATTTAACATATATTTTTTTCATAATTTTCACTTTCAAAATCTCCTTTTCCTAAAAATTCACAAAAAAAAATAAAGGGTATAAGATTAAGTTCCCTTTAATAAAAAATTACTCTCATTCCCAAATAAACACCTTCATTGTCTTTTATTGGAACACATTCTCCTCTTGCATTAAATGATTTTAAATATCTCTGTGCAGCTTGAGTTACGTTTTCCATTGTGTATCCATCTGTAAATAAAAAATCTTTATTTGTTGGCTTTGCTTTTGTATTTTTATTGTTATTTGATATGTTAATATTCTGTGTATTTTTTTATTCTCCTCTTTTGAATCTTGCTTAGTATCTTCTTTTACAATCAAACTTGTGTTATCTTCTGTTTTTTTCAGTATTTTCTACAATAATTTTATTTTCAGTATTTAAATTTGTTTCTTCTATACTATTTTCATTAGAAACATTTTCTTCAACATTTGATTCAATATAATTTTGTTCATTATTTGTATTTTTTATATTTTTTCATAAAGTCCATATAACAAAACACTTGTTATAATAGAAACTACTATCGTTAAGAAAATTATTTTCTTTTTTCTTACATCCTTTAAATAAAGTTCTAATATTTTTTTTTTATCTTGATCATTCATCTTTGGTTACCTCTTTAGGTTTTGTAAGTTCTGTAAATTTCTTTTTCTATTTTTTTCATAATCCCTTTTTATTGCAGTATAATCTTTTATCTCTATTTCAATGTCATTAATTTTCTTTTGAATTTTAGATTGTTCATCTATAAATTTGATTTTATCTGCATTTAACTTTTCAATTTTTTTAATACCTTTTTTAACATTACTTTTCCTCCCATAAAAAAAAAAAAGAGCCAAGAGCTGATTCTTGACCTTTATATAGTTTCATTTATCTGTAATAAAAGTTGATAGTCCATTTACCACAATACATACAATCCCACACTTCATATCCAGAAGGACAATTTTTATAATAAGTATCATTATCTATTTCGTTATTTTCCCATTTCTCTCCCCAATATTTTATTTGTTGATTATAATAAGCAATAGCCTCACCTTTAGAATTATACCATTTTCCAGAATTTCCAACATCCATTCCATGATTGTTGTTATTAGTACATCTTTCAACTTTAGTTTCAGTTTTAGTTTCTTCTTGTTGTTCATTTTTTTACTACTTGTTGATTGAGTGGTAGATTTAGCTTCCGGAGTATTAGTATTCACTGTTGTTTTTACTTTGTGTCTTGCATTACATTTTCTTTCTTTGACGTACTTAAATTATTTGATGAATTACTCTTTGCCTGTGTAGTTGTCGATGTAGTTTTTGTGGGTGTTTGTGTTTCTTGTTTTTTCTCAACTTTTTCTACACTTTCATTATCTGTTTCTGTAATTGTTTTTTTTCTTCTTTTCTTCAATTACATTATCGTCAGTTTCATTCACTGCTATATTGGTATCACTTGTAATAGAACTTATTGTATTTTCTAACACAGTAGTTGTTTCGTTTGATTTTTCTAATTCTTCTTTATTTTCATTTTTTGTGTGTTATAAAATATGTGATTCCTATAATTCCTAAAGCTAATAAGATAAAAATTACTATTATTATAAGGATTTTATTTTTTTCCATGATAAATGCCTCCTACAATAATAATAACTCTAATTTTAAAATTTGTCAGCTCTTTTTTCCAATTTATTCTAAATTGATTCAAACTAGCAATAATATAATATCTCTGATCAGTAGGTCTTGTTTTTGCATTTAAATAAGAACAAGTAGATAATTTTACTATTTTATTTATGTTTTCATTATATTCAATTTTATACTTGCTGATATTTTTATAATATTTTACTCTTTCATCAAAATTTAACAATTTTAAATTCTGCATTTCTTCATTTACTCCTATTGAATATACACTAAATATTGTTGCTTCATAGTTTTATCTACTGTATATATTTTATATTTAGAATGTAAATCAAGAAATTCTTTGTTTAGATATTTTCCTAAATTTGAAAACATACTACCATTTTTCATATTATGTCCATATACGATAGTTTCGTCATCTTTAAATGGAAATATATTGGTTGTAAATATTGCTCCATTACTATTGTATTTCTTATCAAATGAGTGTTTCAAATAATAATTATTTTCATTCTTAATAATAGGATAATTTATATTTGTACCTTCTATTTCTATCCAAGCAATTATATCTTCATTAATTGATTTCAGATAATTCCAATCTATGTATTTTTCTTTTGATGCTTCTTTTATTTCAATAGTTTCTTCAATTAACTCTTCTGTAGCTTCATTGTTTTTTTCTTAATTCATTCATATCTTTTAGTAAAATATAAGAAGATATTAAAAATATAAAGACAAATACAAAAACTAGTATTACAATAGAAATTTTTTACATTTCATATTCTTTTTCTTCATTTTTGTTGCCTTAATTTTTTTCTTCTTGTAGTTCAATTTCATCATAAGATTCATCTTCTTCTAAATAAATAGAAACCGAATCTTCCATTGATCGACCATCTAAATATCTTTCGTAAAAATCTTCTTTTCATCTACACAATAATCTTCCAAATCATCTACTTCTTTTTTTATTTCTTTTGATCTGTCTTTTTATAAACTTTAATGCTACATCTTTGTTTAAAAAATACCTTTACATCAACTGTATTTTCTCCACCTTCAATATATACACTAGAATATATTACTTTTTAAATTTTCATCAAAATTCTCCTTTCTTTCAAATTTTGCTTTATACTTATTTACGAATAAGGCATAGCAAACACCTCCCTCTACTTTATATTAAATTTCTATTTCACTATTATCTGGCATAAAAAAGAAGGTTTTTTGTTACTTCCTTCGTTAATTCATTTTCTACGCTTTTATAATAATAGTTAATAAAATTTTCAATTTGATTATCTGTTCCTTTATATTGATTCTCTCTATTTTTGCAATCATTATATAATTGAATCAATTTATCTCTACTAACTTTATTAGATAAATAGAATATTTTGTTCCTCACCATCAATGCAATAATATATGTTATATCCTTAATTTTATCTAGGTTTTCTTTTTAGACATATAATCTATACTATCTTTAGAGTATAACATTTCATATCTTTTTAGAGCTACAATTATTTCATTGTATTCTACATTTATAAATTCTTCTGAACTTCTTTTTCATTATCTAATATATAATTAAATAATCTATCTATCTTATTATTTATATTATTATCTATTATATTATTATATTGTCCTTTTGGGACATACCCTCTGTCTTTTCTATCGAATAGGGTATGTCCTATTTATCGAATAGGGTGTATCATTAGGGTAAATTCTTCTTTGTATAATTTCACCTTTGTCATTCCTAATAATATCTAAACATACAAATCCTAATTCTTTTAAGTGTGATACCCATTTTGAAATAGTATGAGGTTTAGCATTTAACAAATTTCCTAAATAACTATTGAAGCAAAACAATATCCTTCTTTGTTAGATAAAACTGTTATTATTGCGTATAGTAATTTTTCGTTCGCTTTGATTTTTTCATTAAATAAAACTGTTGCTGGAATGATTGCATAATAGCCAATTCTATTTTCATTGTTCATCTTGAGAATCACTCCTTTTGCCAACAAGAATTATTGCATATAAAATTATTGCAAAATCAGCTCCTAAAATAAAACCTAAAATAAATTTCCACATTTTAATCACCTCTTTACTTGATTTTTTCTTTATTTTTTATGTTTTTTTGTCTTTTTTGCTACTTTTTAAAATAGGGTTAATTTTTAGACCTATTTTAAAATTGGCATTTTTGCTCTATTTTTTTACTTTTGCCTAAAAAAAATAAACATTACCTTTTTTCGGTAATGCCTATTAACTGTAGCATTTCATTCAATATAAACATTCATTATTTTGGTTGCACTTTCGTAAACTATTCAGATTAGTAGTCTTATTAGTGCAACATTTGAAACTTTTTTGTCATAAAACCCTATTCAATTCAGTATTTACAAGGTTTTTTATGTTTTTTCTATTAAAGGTTGCACTTAAATTCTTATTTATCGGCTGCTAAATCTTCTTGTAAGTTTGCAATTACATCGCCTTTGCACGCTAAGCAGTTTGCGTCAAAAGGAACTCCTGCAGCAGATTGAGGATATACATCCACACCATGATCTGTGTAATAAGCTCCAAGTCCTGCTTTTTGCAATTCTTCTGGGCAAACTCCATCTGTTAATTGGTGTACTAAAGTTCCTACCATTTCAAGGTGGGCTAGCTCTTCTGTGCCTATGTCATTAAGGTAGCTTTCGCAATTTGACTTGGCATTGCAAATTTTTGAGATAAATATCTTAAAGCTGCTGCTAACTCTCCGTCTGGTCCTCCGTATTGAGATATTATTACCTTTGCCATTTTAGGATTTCTATTTTTTATATTTATTGGGTATTGTAATAATTTATTATAAGTCCACATTATTCTTCACTGCTCCTTTCCCATGGCCAAGGTTCCTCTAGCCATCTCCAACTGTTACAAGGAAATTCTATGCTAAGTGGGCCATACATTTTCTGATATTTGTCTGATAAATCTCTTAATTCTTGGCAATATTCTCTATGAATACATATTGCTCTTTTATCTGTACTATGTGTATTTAAATATTCTCCAATATCTGTTATTGCAAATTTTAATGCTCTAATATTGCACAACATTTCATTTTGTACTTCTACATTTTGTTCACAACACATTTGGTTTTGGTAACAATTCTCTTTTGAAAGTAAATTTGCAGTATTATAGCCAAATTGTGCATTTATTCCTGTTGGTTCATAACTGCAATCTTCTAAATTTGTATTTTGACAACTATTCATATTATTATTTAATGTCATTTGTTACACCCCTTTCCTATAGTGTTTCTACTTTTAGATACTCTATGTCTTCCACACTTTGACAAGGGTAATATGGGCTTACAAGCTCTGGAAAAATAGTTCCATTTTTTAAGCCACATATTGAGTAAACACTTTTGACATTCTTTGGATTGGCACATAACTTTGACCTAGCATTGGATTTACTGGAAATACGCTTTCCTGTTCATCAAATCCGCATTCACATTTGTTCATATTGCAATTTTCGTTGCTGTAGCCAGAAACATCCATACATGAAGAATCATCTAATGGGCTAATATCTTCATCTGAATTATTGTTACAGCAACATTTATTACACCATCTGTACATTATTTTTTCCTCCTTTTTATATAAAAAAGCTTTTTAAAATGCTTTTATGTATTTTATGTAACCATGCGTAAAATGGTGCTTTTTTAAACAAAAAAATATCGCCCAAAAAAGGACGTCCCCAATGGGCGAAAAAAAGAACGAAGATTGTTCTTCGTCCTTAAGTTATGCAATTTAATTATACTCTTAAAACTCCACCTATTGTTTTGTTTACAGATGAACCTGCATCTTCCATTATTTTGTCTCCACCTGCAATTATTACTAGGTCTCCTTGTTCTAATATTTCTGCATTTTTTAATGTTTCTATTCCTTTTTCAATTGTCTTGTTTATTGTTTCTTGAGCATCAATGTATATTGGTGTTACGTTCCAAGCTAAACCTAATTGATGGAATGTTCTCTTATTATCTGTTATAGCAAGTATTGGGCATCCTGCTCCAAGTCCTGCTAAGTTTCTTGCAGAATTTCCAGAATGTGTATAGCATACTATAGCATCAGCTTTCATGTTTTTAGCTGTTACGCAAGTTGCATATGCAACGTTCTTTTCTAATGTATCTAATTCGATGTTTTCATTTTCATCAAATCTCTTCCAGTAATTTATTTCTGGTTCTACTCTTTTGCTATTTTAACCATTGTTTTAACACATTCTACTGGGTAATCACCTTGAGCACATTCTCCAGAAAGCATTATTGCACTTGTTCTATCATATATAGCGTTTGCAACGTCACTTGCTTCTGCTCTTGTTGGTAATGGTTGATGTGTCATAGATTCTAGCATTTGTGTTGCTGTTATAGCTGGTTTGTTTTCTTTGTTGCAAAGTTTTATTAATTTCTTTTGAACTACTGGTGGTTCTGTGAAATCTGTTTCTGTTGCCATATCTCCACGAGCTATCATTTGTCCGTCAGCTAGGTCTACTATTTTTTTCTAAGTTTGAAAGACCTTCAACATTTTCAATTTTTGTTATTATTTGAATGTCTTTTCCACCGTTCTCGTCTAATACTTTTCTTACATTTTTGATGTCTTCTTCGTTTCTAGCAAAAAGAAATTGCAACGAAATCATATCCATGTTCGCAAGCTGTTTTTAAGTCTGCTATATCTTTATCTGCAAGTCCTGGTAATCTAATAACTGTTCCAGGTAAGTTCATTGTTTTTTCTGCTTCCTAAGCCATTTCCATGAACTACTGTTGTTACTATATCTTTTCCAACTACTTCGTCAACTTTAATTCTATAGCACCATCATCTATTAATATTTTTGTTCCTGGTTTAACATCTTTGTATAATTCTTTATATGTTACAGAAGTTCCTTCTTCGTTTCCTGTTACATCTTCGTTATATAATGTAAATTTTTGGCCATCTTTTAGTTGAATTTTTGTATTTTTTTTTCCTGTATACAACATTCCTGTTCTAATTTCTGGTCCCTTCATATCTAATAATAAAGCGATTGGAAGATTTTTTCTTCTCTTAGTTTTAATATTGTTTCTGTTTTTTCTGATTGTTCTTCCCAACTTCCGTGAGAATAGTTAACTCTACATACGTTTTTAGTCCTGCTTCAAATAGCTCTTCTAGTCTATTTTCGCTGGCTGGTCCGATTGTTCCAACAATTTTAGTTTTTCTTAAATTTTTCATTTCTAAAACTCCTCTTTTCCTTTTTATATCGCAAATGTTATTATAACACGTAGTATTTCCATTTTCAAGCGTTTTTACTCCATTTTTGATAAATTATTATAGTTTTTTTATAAAAAAAATAGTATAAGCTAAAAAGCCTATACTATATAATTTTTTTTATTTTCTTCTTTGTTGTTTTCTTGCTTTTCTGCATTCTGGGCATCTTTTTGGTTCATTTGTAAAACCTTTTTCTGCATAAAATGCTTGTTCACCCTCTGTAAAAACAAATTCTTTACCACAGTCTGCACATGTTAATGTTTTGTCTGCCATTTTATTTTACCTCCTTCTTAAAAATCTGATTTAATATTTTTTTGACACCTTGACCTTTTAAGAAGGAAAATATCTACAAATAATAAATTATGTGGCTTTTTCTTAAGCCACACTTAATATATCACATTGTATAATAATATTCAATAAATTTTACAAAATTTGTTAATTTTATTAGATAAATCAAAATATTTATCATTTAAATATTTCAAAAAAGTATTATTTAACAACATTTTTTCATATTATTCTTCGAATCCTATATATTTTGTTTTTCTTGATACAACAAGTATTGTTTCAAACACTGGTGCAAAAATCCATAATCCAAATGAGAATATTACACCTTTTCCAAAGCCTTCTGCAAGTAAAAACTTGCTTGCAACTGATATTAATACTAATATTATCCAGCCTACTACTGGGACTAATAATAGTAATAACCACCAAGGACTAATTCCGCAAATCTGCATCATTACAACATTTCTATAAATTGGAACAAAAGGAGCCCAAGCTGGTTTGTTGGCTTTTTTGTAAATAACACATCTAAGTAATGTTCTATAAATAAAAATTATTCCCAAAACAATGAGTACTTTTTTCATCACATTTGTTGCGAATAGTATATTAACTAAAAGTCCAACTTTTTCTGTTGCAGAAAGATTACTAGTTATTTGTCTTATTATTGTTTGTGTGTCTGCTCCATTTGCTATTTGATTAACTAATTCATCTACATTTATTTTATTTAAAATTGCATTTAATTGAGTTTCATTAGTGCTTGTTAGTACACCAGTTATACTATTTAAATCTTCCTCTTTTTGAGCCATTATTTATAAGTACCTCTTTATTGTTATTTATCATTTCTGCAATTTCAAAATTTGTATAAACTTTTGTTACTTCTTTATACAAATTTATTATGTTAGTTATTTGTGTTTTTACTCATTCCATTAACATTTATTGTTATTATAAGCTCTGTTATTGCAGATTCCACCTCGGATTTATCATTTATATTTTTTTATAGTTTCTGCTTTTGAATTAATTGTAAATACATTTATTAAAATAATTGTAGCTATTATAAAATTTAATATTTTTACTGCTTTTGTTTTCATCTTTGTTTATTAGCAAGTTTGCTAATATCTCCTTCCATATTTTGTCGAATTTTGTACTTTATTAGAATATCACGTTATCATTTTTTATCAATATTTTTTATTATTTTTTTGTAATTAACATATTTTTTTTGCTTTATCATATTTATTATATTAAATATATTTGTTTTGGAGGATTTATGATTATTAACACTTCTGTTAAGTATAATTCTACTATTTTTAAGTCTGATATTATGTCTTTGGTTTTGCACTTCCCTTTTTAAAGCTTTTACTATTGGATATAGTGTTTTAGAAAAGCCCATTTATTGTATTAGACTTGGTACAGGTTCTAAGAAAGTATTTTATTGTGCTACTTTCCATGCCAATGAATGGATTACAACAACTGTATTTATGAAGTTTATAGAGGATATGTGCATTGCATACAATAGAAATTCCTCTTTTTTGGCTATAATATTAGAAGTCTTTTAAATAAGGTTTCTTTTTTTATATTGTTCCAATGGTTAATCCAGATGGAGTAGATTTAATAAATAATAATATTAATTTAAATTCAAATGCTTACAGATATGCTAAATATATTGCAAATTCATGTCCTAATGTGGCATTTTCTAATGGTTGGAAAGCAAATATTGAAGGAATTGACTTAAATTTACAATTTCCTGCTAAGTGGGAAAAAAGCAAAACAAATAAAGTTTTCTCAAGGTATAACTTCTCCTGCTCCTAGAGATTTTGTGGGCGATTTTCCATTACAAGCACCTGAAGCTTTAGCTATTTATAATTTTACTAATGCCAATAATTTTGATTTGGTTCTTGCTTACCATACTCAAGGAAAAGAAATTTATTGGCAGTTTCAAAATTATGCACCTAAAGGTAGCTTCGAAATTGCTAAAAAGTTTGAAAATGTTAGTGGGTATTCCTTAGCAGATGTTCCCTATGCTTCTAGTTTTGCTGGTTTTAAGGACTTCTTTATTCAAAAGTATCAAAGACCTGGTTTTACAATAGAAGCAGGACTTGGAGAAAAAATCCTCTTTCACTTTCACAGTTTAACCAAATTTATAAGGATAATATTGGTATACTTGTTTTAGGCGGAGCACTTATATAAAATTTTCACGTTTTTCGAGGCACTCTATAGTATTTTTTTCACGTTTTTGTAATTTTATTGTAATATGTTAAGATAGTAGACTCGAAAAAAATATTTTTTATTTTACATTTTTAAAAGTGCACACATTCAACTTTTTTATCACTTTTTTTATTTTATCCTGCTATACAAAAGAAAAAAGGAACTTTTTTTACGAGGCTGCTCCTTTTTTCTTTATTTAATTATTAAATTTTTTATTATTATTCTAGTAATTTATTAATATTTTTCATAAATATTAACTGTTCTACTATGTCTATTACTGCATACACAATTAAAATAGCTGCAAATATTACTACTAATGTGTTTTGTGTGCATATTATATAAATACCTGCAATTATTGTTAATACTGCCATAGCTAGTACTGCCCACCAAGAACTAACTCCTAAATTTTTAATTCTTAGTGAATATAGAAGTCTCATTAATCCAGAACAAGTAATCCAAGCTCCTATTACTATTCTAACTACAACAGAGAATGTGTTTACGTGTGTTATCATTATAATTGATGCAACAATCGCAATTATTCCATATACTAATTCATAATTGTAAAAGTCCAAATTTCCTCTTAGTACAAAATAACTAATTATTTTTTCAATTCCCACTACCATAACAGTTATTCCAAGTATTAGTGCAAGCATTTGTGTTGTTTCTTTGGATTTATAAGCATAACTATTCCAAATATAGCAAATACTAAAGATGTTATTATTGAGGTTATACTTACTTTTTTGAAAAATTCTACCATAATTTTTCCTCCTATTATTTTTAGCATATTATATAACTAAAATTTAATATTTTCAACTATTTTGTCTTATTTGTTTTATTAAAATATCTCCAAATACTCCATAGCCTTGTGTTGGATCGTTTATTAGCACATTCGTTACAGCCCCAATGAATTTGCCATTTTGTATTATTGGTGCTCCACTCATTCCCTGTATTATTCCTCCTGTTTTTTCTATTAAATCTTTGTCAGTTACTTTTATAAACATACTCTTGTTGTCTATATTATTGTTCTTATATATTTTTTCTATTTCAATTTCATATGTTTTTGTGCCTGTATTATCTAGCTGACATAGTATTTGCGCTTTTCCCTTTATTTCATCTCTAGAGGCTACTTCTAAAGCGCTATTAGTAAGATTCAAATAATTTTTATTTGTTACTGTTCCATACACTCCAAAATTCGTATTTTTGTATATTGTACCTATTGTGTTTCCATTTTCTATTGTCCCTCTTATTTCTCCTGGGCTTCCTTTTTTCCTTTGTTTATTGATAAAATATTGGCTGTTACTAACTCTCCTGTCGATATCTCTACTATTTTCTCCGTATCTATATCTGTTATTCCATGTCCTAAAGACATAAACATATTCGTTTCTGGTTCATAAAAAGTAACCGTTCCAACTCCTGCTGCTGCATCTCTAACCCATAGTCCTATTTTATACTGATCTTCTGCTTTTACTGGCGTTATACTAGTTTTCATTGTTTTATTATTTCTTACATATTTTATTGTTAAAGCCTCTCCGCTTCGAGTCATTTACTGCGTTTATTAGCTCTTCTGTATTTCCAACTTCATTTCCATTAATTTCTACAATTGTGTCTCCCTGCTCTATTCCCGAATTTTGATACGGTTTTTCCTTCTTATTTTCATCTATTTCTATTTGTGACATTCCGACCACTAACACACCTTTTGTATATAATTTCATTCCAATTGCAGTTCCAACAGGAATTACCTTTGTCTTCTTTTAGCACATCAACACTTATATCTTTTAGCTTAATTCCGCCAAACAAACTAAGCTCCACAGTACTAGAGCCAGAAGAACCTACTTTTTGATTATTCATATTGCTTGAAGTTAACACTGTTTCATAGTTTTTTTTACTCTTTAAGGTTAGGCCTTTTTGCAAGCTTTAAACTTATATTTTCTCCCTCAAACACAACAACATTATTCGGTGTTGAAACAATACAACAAATATACAGATATATAACTAAAAGAAAAACAACAAAAAAATTACTTTTATAAAATTTGATTTTCTTTTGATTTTTTAAAAGAGTTCTTCCCATTCTTAATTATTCCTCCTTTTCGCCCATTAGAGACGCCCTTTTTGGGGCGAAAATTTTATTATTTTTATTATTTTGTCCATTTATTATTTTAATATTTCACATAAACAAAAAAAAATAATACATTGGAAAAAAAATATTCGAGTCAATAACTCAAATAACTTATTTTAAATTGATTGTTTATAATTTAAAAATAAGTTTGAAGATGTTTTGACGAAGAATATTCTTTTTACAACTGTATTATTTTGATATTTCACATAAACAAAAAAAAAAGCTAATACATTGAAAAAAATATTCAAGTCAATAACTCAAATAACTTATTTTAAATTGATCGTTTATAATTTAAAATAAGTTTGAAGATGTTTTGACGAAGAATATTCTTTTACAACTGTATTATTTTGATATTTCACATAAACAAAAAAAAAAATAATACAT
>VOFC01001580.1_pt1 | contig 48001 bp, 108 predicted proteins | sample 5384161 | NCBI WGS metagenome assembly VOFC01 (sample SAMN12384722, study PRJNA508395) | human gut metagenome | isolation source: healthy gut B | host: Homo sapiens | reverse complement strand
GCAAATACATTTACTTTTATTATTTTCGTTAAATTCTATTTCAATATCCTTTTCTTTTATTATCACGGTTTCTCTTCTAAGTTCTTCTTTTTATAATTTCGGCTAAATCAAACTCTTCATCATTGAACTTTCTTTCTTGATATTCTAATTTCATGAGCTCAAGTAATCTTTTTAACCATTTCATCCATTTTATTTGATTCATCTAAGATTACTTCTGCATAGAATTTTTAGATTCCTCATCAGTATTTACATTTTCAATAAGACCTTCTGCATATCCTTTGAATTAATGCTATCGGTGTTTTTAATTCATGCATATTGATAATATTTTTCTAATACAAAACTATTTACTAGTATTAAGAAAGCAATAATTGATAATACAACAAGACATAAGATAAGAAAAAGTTTTACTCTTACTGATTTAGCTTTTTACGATTTTTCGATTTTTCCATTTTCTATCCTCATTTCTTTATTTCAAACTTATATCCGATTCCTCTTACTGTTTCTATATACTTTCCTTTTTTTCCTAATTTATGTCTAATCTTTTTTTTATATGACTATCTATTGTTCGTGAATCTCCATAATAGTCGTAATTCCAGACATTATTTAATATTTTATCTCTTGAGAGTGCAATATTTTCATTATCTAATAAATATTTTAATAATTCATATTCTCTTAAACTTAAATCAATTGGCTTTTCCATCCACTTTTACAGTACGTCCTTCTTGATCTATTACAATTCCATCATAATCTTTTAATTGTTTTTGTCTCCATACACTCTTTTTTAATATTTTTGCTTCAACTCTTGCTACTAATATTTTAGGACTAAATGGTTTTGAAATATATTCATCAACACCAAGTTCAAATCCACTTTTTTTAGATCCCCTTCTTGTTTTAGTACCTCTTCTCTTTTAATATAAACATTTTGACCTGGATATGCTAATTTTACATTTTGTGTTTCTAATATGTTTAAAAGTGTTAAGTTTATTTTATTACAGAATTTTGATACTCTCCATAGTTAATAATAGGAGTTTCCAAATATATATATATATTTTATTCCTTCTAGGTCTATTTTTGTAAAATTTACACTTACGGAATCTTTTACAACATCTTTATTATATTTTAATATAAATCTAATTCTATTTAAAACTTTTTCAACAACTGCCTCTTCTGTTTCTAAAAGGAAGCTTTAGGTTTATTTTATAAACTCTCTTTTTTATTACACCCCAATTAATTATATTTTTTTGAACTAATGGCAGAATTTTGGAGAGTTATAATTGTATCTTCTGTTGTTCTAATTTTTGTACTTCTAAATGAAATTTCTTCTACTGTTCCAGTTGCATTTTCAACTTCAATCCAATCTCCTATTGCAAATGGCTTATCCCAAAAGATTTGAAGTCCAGAAAAAAATATCTTTTACTGTATCTTGTGCAGCAAGTGCAATAATAGCACTACTTAAACCAAGACCTGTAAGAACTCCACCTAGGTCAAATCCAAATTCTTGAAGTGTTAAATATGCAGCTAAAATGTACAAAATAAACTTAACAAATTTATCTATTAAGTTTATCATTGGGTCATTTTCTACTTTATTTTTAAATTTAGAAGCAATAGCTTTTCCTTTGCTAAACCCATCTGCTACCGCTTTTGCAACAGTCCATATCATTGCAATTCTAAATGTCTTATCTAGTAATCCTCTTAGCTCAGAATTTAAATCTAATAAACTTAATGACCCATACACTCCAAATACAAATATAAAAGTTTCTAACAGTTGTATATGTTGCTGTTTGCTTTATTTCTTTCCTTTTATATTTCATATGAAATATTTTTGAAATCAATAACTTATAAGTGGACTTAAAATAACAGCTAAAATAATTCCAACTATTGCTACAATTACATCTATAATTTGATTTAATTCTATATTCTGCATCCATGTTAAAATTTCGTTAATCTTGTCCATTTTGCCTCCTAATTTTTTTTTTTATATAAACATTATACAATATTTTTACTAAATTTACACCTATTTTATAAAATTAATGTTATAAAATTTTTGAGGAATTAAATGAAAGAAACAAATGATACAATGATACAATATTTTGAATGGTATTTGCCTAATGATTGTATGCTATGGAAAAAACTTGCATTAGAAGGTCCTAGATTGAAAAAATTAGAATAAGCTCTATCTGGCTACCTCCTGCATTTAAGGCCGCTGGTGGAATAAATGATACAGGATATGGCATTTATGATTTATATGACTTAGGTGAATTTAATCAAAAGGTTCTATTCGTACAAAATACGGAACCAAAGCTGAATATTTGGATGCCATAAAAGCTTTGCAAAAGTCTGGTATAAAGGTTTTAGCAGATATAGTATTAAATCATAGATTTGGAGCAGATGAAAAAGAAGATATTATTGCTTACAAAGTAAATCCACAAAAATAGAAATGAAGTTCTTGGTAATTACCAAACTATTTCTGCATGGACTAAATTTAATTTTGAAGGTAGAAATAATAAGTACTCTAATTTTAATTTAGATTGGTCTCATTTTAATGGTATTGATTATGATGATAAATCTAAAGAAAATGCAATCTTTAAATTTTATGGCAAACATTGGAGCCCTGATGTTGATTTAGAACTTGGAAATTATGATTATCTAATGGGATGTGACGTAGATTTTAATAATTTAGATGTTGTTAATGATTTATTTACTTGGGGAAAATGGTTTTTTAGCCAAAACCAATGTAGATGGCTTTAGACTTGATGCAATAAAAACATATTCGTTCTTCTTTTTACAAAAAGATGGCTTCATGATTTAAAACAAATATCTGAAAAAAGAGTTATTTACTGTTGGAGAATATTTTAGTTGTAATGTAAACTCTTTAATTAATTACTTAACTGAAAACCCTGAAATTGATACATTATTCGATGTTCCGTTGCATGATCATTTCAAAATAGCTTCTGAGAGTTTTGGTCATTATGATATGCGAAATATCTTTTGAAGATACTTTAGTTGATAAAAGGCCTTCTAAAGCGGTTACATTTGTTGATAATCATGATACAGAACCTGGTCAAAGCTTAGAGTCTTGGGTAAAGGACTGGTTTAGGCCTATTGCATATTCAATGATTATGCTTCGTGAAAAAGGAATTCCTTTGTATTTTTTTATGGTGATTATTATGGAATACCTTATAAAAATATTCCTGATATGAAAGACTTTTTGGATGTACTTTTATTAGTTAGAAAATATTTAGCATATGGTGAAGAAGTAGATTATTTAGATAATGAAAATGTTATTGGCTGGATTAGAAAGCGGTGATTATTATCATCAAGATTCTGGACTCGCTGTTTTAGTAAGTGATGGTCCTGGTGGCTGTAAGTGTATGAATGTTGGCAAAAATTTAGCAAATAGTATTTTATATGATTGTACTGGAAATATAAAAGAAACTGTTTATGTGGATAATGAAGGTAATGGTATATTTTACGTAAATGGTGGTAGTGTTTCTGTTTGGATAAAAAAAAAAAATATGTATAATCTATAAATTTATGCTTTTAATTAATATAGAAAAAATATTGGATTTAAGAATATAAAATATACTTCTTAAATCCATTTTATTTTAAACAACTGCAATAAGTGCTTTTATTTTTATCCCCTCTGCTTTGAACATTTTTCATGCTCTGTTTCAATATTCTCTATATCATTCCAAAAGTTTTTCTTCTTTTTCTAAATCATACGTCTTTTTTTTTTCAATTGTGTATCCTGCCTCTTTAAAAAGATTCTAATGATTGATTAAATAAACTATCATCGTCTGTTTTAAAATAAATTTTTCCTCCTTCTTTTAAGAATGTTTTATACTGATTTAGTTGTCTAGCATGTGTTAATCTTTTTTTATGATGTTTTCCTTTTGGCCAAGGATTGCAAAAGTTTATGTATATTCTGTCTATTTTATCTTCTCTTCCAAAAATCTCTGAAATTAATGATATATCATAACGAGTTAATTTTAGATTTTTAATTTGTTTCTGTTTTTCTATTTCATCTTCTACTATCTCTTTTTTGCCGTTGTTTTTCTTTATTCCATATGTTACTTCTACATTTCTTTTAGCTAGACCTAACATACTATCTATTAAATCAATTGCTACAAAATTAATATCTGGATTTTGCTTAGATAATTTTTCTATAAAGTTACCTTTACCACATCCTAATTCTAATTGAATTGGTTTTAAATTCTCAAATGCCTCTTTCCATCTATTTTTATATTCTTTTGGCTCATTTATATAAAATGGGCTCGTTTCTAATTCTTCTCTTGCCCATGGTTTAAATCTAATTCTCATACTTTCCTCTTATATATCCGTCTTTTTCTTTATTTTTGCTAATTATATCATATATTTGCTATTTATGGAATAGAATTAATCAAACATTTAACAATAAAAGGAGCTAAAAAATATGAAGGGTGTTTCAATAGAAGAGCGTGCAATACATTTAGCACAATATATAATAGAGTCTAAAAGATACTGTAAGAGGAGCTGCTAAAAAATTTGGTATAAGTAAAAGTACTGTACATAAAGATGTTTCTGAAAGGCTTCTTGAGATAAGTCCTTCTCTTGCTTTTGAGGTTAGAAAATTCTTGATGAAAATAAAGCTGAAAGACATATAAGAGGTGGAATGGCTACAAAAATGAAGTATTTACATCATACATAAATTTTTGCATTTTTTCTTTCTTCATAGATTTTCTAGCTTTTTTAGATATCTAATTCTTTCCTATAACTTGTTAATATAAAAATTAATAATATAAAAATATTTTATTTATAAAAAATCGTTTTAGATTGTTAGTCCAAAACGATTCCTATTTTATTAATTCATAATATTCTTTAGTTTTTTATAGTTTTCCTCTGTTTCTTCAGTTGTTAGTGCATGATTATATAATCGTAGTGCATATGCATTTAATTTGGCATAATGCCACTCTCCCAGATTTGTCATTGGGGATCTTCCTATACAAAATGTATTTAAATCATTTAAATTATCACTTACAAATGCATCCCAATTTGCTTTATTATATCCTCCTTCATACAGTTTTCTACCATCCAAATACATTATTTGTTTATAATATTCTACACCATCTTTAATATAACTTTTTGATGTATCCAGTGTGATTGTAATATATATATCATCACCAGCCTTATAATCATTTATAGGGTAAACTATATTCCAGTTATAACCAACCTCCGAAAAATCTGATAATTCTTTTTCTCCTTCCTGCATTCCATTTTATATACCTTGAATGTTTTCCAAATCTAAAATCTGCCGTCCCTTTTTTCATTGCCATTCCAATAGCAAAACATTCCTGCATATGAAGATTTACTCATATTTCCATTTATATCATATGACATCCCATTTTCTATTGTGCCATAAAATTCAAAAAGTAAATCCATTATTAGCTAATGTTTCCTTTTTCTTCTTGCTTATCATATTTCACTTTTATATAATCATTTACTCCATCAAACTTAAATGCTTTTTGAGGTTAATCCACTTTCTTCGTTCCAATCAAAATTAAGTAATTCAGTATTTTTCCATAATACTTCATAATTCCCATTTTTTAAGTCTTCTACATTTGTTTCTTCTATTATTGATGGGTCTAAATTAAATATTAACCCTTCTATTGTTCCCATATTTTTCGCCATTTTTTATTCTTGAATATTTATTATCTTCTAATTTAACAACTTTTCCTCGTTCATAGTCTATTACCCAATTATATTCTGTTATTCCATAATTATTTATATTAGTTCCTTTTTTCTATATAGTTCCAACCTGTACCATATATTGTATCTTCTGTTTTTATTATATCCCATATAGCACTATTTTCTAGTGTTTTATCATGTAATGCTATACCTAATTTATTTTCTTCTTTTTTTGGTTCCATTGCATATTCTTGTATTAAAAAATCAATCTTTTCTTTTTCGGCCCCCATCTCAGTTACCTCTTTTTTGCTTTTATTGCTCGTGTTATTATTCCGTTTTCTCCTATCATCATTCCTATACTTATTCCTGCTAATATTAATAGTACTATAATTGTGACGGCTAAGGCTATTAGTGTTATGGCTTTTTCTTCTTTTTTTTTTTCATTAAATTTTCATACATATTTTTTTCCCTCTCTTTCTTTTGTTTTTACTTCTTTTTATTGTTATATTTCCATTCCATTTTTTTGGAATAACACAAAAAAAAGCCATGCATTTTAGATACGTCTAAAATACATAGCTCCTTTGCTATATTTACATAAATCTATTTGGTTAAAACCTACGATATATATATATATATATATACAGCCTCAAGGCTTTCAGACTTTTTCATGCATTTTCTCCTCATTTGTTTTCTTATATTATACCACATATTTTAATTTAAATTAGTTCTTCTTTTTTTGTACTGAAAATCCAAATTTTCCAAGCTTTCTTCCTAAACTATAATATCCACCATTTGCATATGCAATTAAATCACATTTAGAAATATCAAAAGCACCTTTTTCATCTATGTATTTTTTTCATCAGCATCAATACATAATACTTCTGCCACAAACATATGATGACTTCCTAGGTCCACTATATCTTTTACCTTGCATTCTATTGATACAGGACTTTCTTTTTATTAATGGACAGTTTACTTTATTTGCTTTTTCTTTGGTAAGTTTCATTTCCTTAAATTTATCTACTTTTGCTCCTGTTTTTACTCCGCACCAATCAGTTGCATATGCTAGTTTTCATTTGTTAAATTAATAACAAATTCTTTTTGTTTCCTTTATGATTTCATATGAATATCTACTTGGTCTTACAGAAATATACACTGTTGCTGGGTCAGAACTAAGAATTCCTGTCCATGCAACTGTTATAATATTAGATTTTCCATATCTCCACAGCTTACCATTACTGCTGGAATTGGATATTCAAATGTTCCAGCTTTCCACATTGCTTTTGCCATTTTATTTTCCTCCTTTTTCTAACTAGCTTTTTGTTTTTAGTTTTTTTCAAAAACAGACTTTACTTTTGGTAAAAGATAATGGCTTCCTCCTAAATCTTTTACATCTTCTACCATACTAACTATAAGCAGTCCTTCTTCATCAAATGCATTAAACCAGCCTATTTCTGTTCCATTTTTATCTTCCTGATTATCTTTTTTATTTCGGCTGTTCCAGTTTTTCCTGCTATCGTTTTTCCTTCTATTTTTTGCTTCTTTTCCAGTTCCTTCTTCAACAACCTTTATTAAGTCTTCTTTTATTATATTCGCTATCTCTTCTGAAATTACTCCTTTTTTTATAATAACTGTTTTCTATTTCTTGGTTAACACTATTTGTTATATTTTCTTTAGTATTATTTTTATTTTTCTTTCTATATATGGTCTTACCATATTTCCTTTGTTTGCAAAACTTGAATACATCATAGCCATATGTATTGGATTTACTAGCAATTTATCTTGTCCATATCCACTATTTGCAATTTCTGCTTCACTGTTCATTTCTCCATATGTAGATTTTTTCATATCTTGTACAAAGTCTATTTTACTATTAAATCCAAATTCGTCTAATCCCTTTTTTCAAATTTGTTTTTCCAATCTTTAAAGCTGCTTTTTGCAAAATATATATTATCTGAATGTATTAAAGCATTTTGTAAATTTGCATTTCCTTCATATGTAGCCAAAGTAGTTACATATAAATTTCCCCAATTATTATTATTTTGCCATTTTGTCCCTTCTTCCAAAGTCTTCGTCTTTAGTAAAGGTATTTGTCTTAAGCCCTATTGCCCCAACAATTGGCTTTAGCGAAAACCCGGTGCATATGTTCCTAAATATCTATTATACATTGGCTTTTCTTCGTCATTTTGAATTTCGTTCCATTCTTCATTAGTAACTCCCAATGCCATATCATTTGCATCATATGATGGTGTGCTAACTAATGCTAAAACTTCCCCTGTATTATAGTTTAAAACAACTGATGCACCACTATCTTCTTTGAATTGTTCATATATTTCTTTTTTGCAATTTAGCATCTATTGTTGTTTTAATATTTTCTCCATTTTTAGCATCTTTTTTAGCAATAGTTTTAATTTTATTTCCATTTTCATCTGATATATATATTTCAGTTCCATCATATCCTTTAAGTCTATCATTATATGCATATTCTAGCCCAGTTTTCCCTCTCCTTCTTGTGCATACCCTGTTAAAATTGAAGTAGCTTCCTTATATGGATATACTCTCTCTTTTTCATCTATAATTAAAATTCCTTTTACTTTTAAAAAGTTTATTTTTAGTTCTTGTTCATCTTTAGATATTTTTTTTTCTAAGTGGTACGAAAGTATCTTCTTTTACATAGTCTGCATTTAATGCCTTATCTATTGATTCCTTACTTAAATTTAATAGCTCTGCAAGCTCTTCTAAATTAGTAGTTTCGCTTATACTCTTAGGAACCAGACCCACAGAATATACCTCTCCATCTTTTGCAATAGCAATATCATTTTTATCATATATTCCGTCCTCTAGTACTTTTAATATTTGAAACTCTTACCTTATACTCATTTTTTTAGTTCTGAAAAAAATTGCCGATGAATCCCATACTATTTTGTACTTTTCCATCTACATTTTTCATTTTAAAGAATTCATAAAATTTACATTTCCAGCAATTGTATCCATTGAATTATTAAAAGTTACTACTAGTTCTTCTTTTCCTTCTTCTTGCTTTGAATTACTTAGTACAGTTGCACCTATATTTTTTGCTTCTATTCCTTCATAAATATTTTTTACTCTTGAAATAAAATCTTCTTTTGAATAATCTGTTATAACATAATTATACATTTCCTCATAATCTTTTTTATTTAAACATTCCATATATTCTTTTAAGCAAATTGAAGGTTCCGTTTTATTTGTCATATAAATAAATGCTATGCCTCCTAGTACTAATAAAATAATTAATATCAAAAAATTTTTTTTCATAAGAATTAAATTCCTTTCTTATTTTACTAAAAAGGTTCATATTGTTAGAACAAAAGCGGGCTTTTTAAATTTTTTATTATTCTAAATTTATACCGCCCGCGTCTTTGTTCGTGTGCCAATTTTTTTCAAAAATTAATACTCTCATTTTTATGAGAGTATTTTATAATATTATTTATTTTTTTCAAGATACCATTTTGCTTTATATATTTTAATCTAAGCCAATAATTTCTTTTGCTCTTTTTTATATCTTTATTACTTGCAACTCTTACATTTTCTAGTTCATAGTCAAGATTTAATTTTTTCCATTTATATTTTCCCAGGTCATGGTATGGCAAAAATTCAAATTTTTCTACTTCTAATTCATTTAATAATTCTTTTAGTTTAAGTAAATCTTCTTTTTATCTGTTATTCCCGGAATTAGTACTTGTCTTATCCATATTCTTTTTTTTCTTTTCATTTATATATCTTGCAAATTCTATTTCTTTTTGGTTTGACATGCTAGTAAGCCATTTACAGGTTTCATCATTTATAGCTTTTATATCTAGTAAAAATACATCTGTTAAATCTATAATTTGAGCTAATTTGTCTGTAATAGTAAACATTCCTGATGTATCTAAACAAGTAGATATATTATGCATTTTTAATTCTTTAAATAATGCTAATACAAAGTCTTGTTGAAGAAGTGGCTCTCCTCCACTTACTGTAACCCCTCCTCCTGATGACACAATATAATTTTTATATCTTAAAACTTTATTTACTACTTCTTCTACTGTATATTCAGTTCCCATGTTAATATCCCATGTGTCTCTGTTTTGACAATACTTACATTTAAGGTGACATCCTTGCATAAATATTACGAACCTAATTCCTGGTCCATCAACTGCACCTAAACTTTCAAATGAATGAATTCTCCGTCTTACATTTATATTTTCCATTATACCTCTTTATATTTTTTTCTTGTATTGTTCTTGAAATAACTTCTTCTTGTTGCTCTTTTGTAAGTTTTACAAAGTTTACAGCATATCCAGATACTCTTATTGTTAGATTTGGATAATTTTCTGGATGATTCATTGCATCTATTAATAAACTTCTATCAAAAACGTTAACATTTATATGATGACCTGTTTGCATAAAGTATCCATCTAACATGCCGATTAAGTTTTTTACTCTTTCTTCTTCATCATGACCTAGTGTATTAGGTGTTATTGCAAATGTATATGAAATTCCATCTTCTGAATATTCATATGGAAATTTTGCAACTGAGTTCATTGAAGCAAGTGCTCCTGCTTCATCTCTTCCGTGCATTGGATTTGCTCTGGTGCAAATGCTACACCTGCTTTTCTTCCATCAGGTGTGCTACCTGTATTTTTTCCATAAACAACATTTGAAGTAATCGTTAATATAGAAAGTGTTGGGTCTGCTTTTCTATACATTTGATGTTTTTTCGATTTTTTTCATAAACCTTTTTAACTAAGTCTACTCCTATTTCATCTACTCTATCATCATCATTTCCATACTTAGGGAAATCTCCTTCTACTTCATAGTCTACTGCTAGTCCTTCTTCATTTCTAATAACTTTTACTTTGGCATATTTTATTGCTGAAAGTGAATCAACTACAACAGAAAATCCAGCAATACCGCAAGCCATTGTTCTTCTTATTTTTCTATCATGAAGAGCCATTTCTAAAGCTTCATAAGAATATTTATCATGCATGTAATGAATAGCATTTAATGCTTTTATATATATTTTAGCTACATAATCCATCATTTTGTCAAATTTTTCCATTACTTCATTGTAGTCTAAATATTCTGAAGTTATTGGTTCATATTTAGGTGCGATTTGTTTTCCTGTTAGTTCATCCTTTCCTCCATTTATTGCATAAAAGCAAAGTTTTTGCTAAGTTTGCTCTTGCACCAAAGAATTGCATTTGCTTTCCTATTTTCATTGCAGAAACACAGCAAGCAATTCCATAGTCATCTCCCAAAGTAATCCTCATTAAATCATCATTTTCATATTGTATTGAAGAAGTCTTTATTGAGATTTTTGCACAGTAAGATTTAAATCCTTCTGGTAAATTTTTTAGACCAAAAGTACAGTGATATTTGGTTCTGGTGCTGGCCCTAAATCTTCTAAAGTACGAAGAAGTCTAAAAAGAATTTTTTGTAACTAATGTTCTTCCATCAATCCCCATTCCTCCTATACTTTCTGTTACCCATACAGGATCTCCACTAAATAATGCATTATATTCTGGTGCACGTAAAAATCTTACCATTCTTAATTTTAGTACAAATTGATCCATAAGTTCTTGTGCGAATTCTTCATTTATCTCGCCATTTTTCAAGTCTCTTTCCACATAAATATCCAAAAATGTTGAAACTCTTCCTAAACTCATTGCAGCACCATTTTGGTCCTTTATTGCGCCTAAATATGCAAAATATGTCCATTGAATGCTTCATGTGCATTTTTTGCTGGTACAGATATATCATATCCGTATTTTTTGCCATTTCCTTCAAGTCTTTTAGTGCACATATTTGATCACTAATTTCTTCACGGTCACGTATTACTTCTTCTGTAAATTCGTCTGTATTTAGAATTTCTAATTCATCTTGTTTTTTTGTCTTCTATAAGCTTGTCTACTCCATAAAGAGCTACTCTTCTGTAATCACCTATAATTCGTCCACGTCCATATCCATCTGGTAAACCTGTAATTAAATGTGAACTTTTGCTGCTCTTATGTCTTTTTGTATATACTGCAAACACTCCATCATTATGAGTCTTTCTTAAATTATGGTATATATATGCTGTTTCGTCATCTACTTTGTATCCATATGCTTCACAAGATTTTTCTACAATTTTATTCCTCCATTTGGCATTATTGCTCTTTTAATGGACTATCTGTCTGAAGTCCAACTATTAGCTCTAAATCCTTATCTACATATCCTGCATCATATGCATTTATACTTGATGGTGTTTTAGTATCTACATCTAAAACTCCATTTTCTCTTTCTACTTTATATAATTCTTGAATTTTGTTCCATAGTTTTGTACTTCTTTCTGTAACATTTGCTAAGAAACTCTCATCTCCATCATATACAGTATAGTTTTCCTGAATAAAGTCTCTTACATCTATCTCTTTGGTCCATTCGCCTTGTTTATTAAAGCCTTCCCATTCTTTAAAATCCATATAAATATATCCTCCTTTAGTAAAATATTTCTCCCGAATATCTTATCATAACAAGTGCTTATTATCAACAAATTTCTACAAAATATTCGTGATGAAATTGTAAATTTTTTACCTGTAAAATCTAATTTTAAAAGTTGTACCTTCTCCTAATTTTGAAAAACATTTTATTGTTGCATTTTGTTTTTCTAAAATTGTTTTTGCTAATGATAATCCTATTCCAAAACTATTCTCACTTGAATTTTCACCTTTGTAAAATCTCTCAAATATATGTTTCAAATCTTTTTTCGCTAATTCCTGTTCCTTCATCTGAAATATTTAGTTCTATATAAAGCTCTGAATTTTTAATTTCTATATAAATATTTTTCCCCATACCTGTATGTTCTATACAGTTTTTTATAATATTTGTTATAGCTTCTAAAGTCCACTTATAATCACCTGTAACTAAACTCTTTTCTTTAGCTTCTATTACTATTTTTTGTTCTTTAATTTCTAATGGAATTTCTAAATTTTTAATTGTTTTTTTTGCAAGCATTACTAAATCATATTTTTCATTTTCAAATTCTATTGCATTTGCATCTAATTTTGACAATTTTAATAATGATATTACTAAAAATTAATTTGTTCAATCTGCCTACTTATTTCAAATAAAAACTTTTTTCTTGTTTCTACATCCATATTTTCATTTTCTTTTATTTCGTCAAGCATTATTGATATAGATGTAAGAGGAGTTTTTATTTGATGTGAAATATCTCCAAGACTTCTTGCTAATCCTATTTTTTCCTTTTGTGCATTTTTCCGCTTCTTCTTTAAGCATTATTGTTATTTTATATAATTCATTTCTTAGTTTTGAAAACATATCATCTGTATTATCTTCAATTTTAAACTGTAATTTTTTTTTATTTATTTCTTCTATATATTCTATTATTTTATCTATTTTTGCTTTCTTCTTTTTTTCCTTGTATAAAAACACCTATAAGTACTATGATAAAAATTATAATTACCACAATTATATTTTTGAATAATTATTTTTTTCATGTTCTTCTTCTAAGTCTAATATTATAGAATCATCTAAACTTATGCCATATCTTTTTACTAATTCTTTTTCCCTTTTCTTTTTCATTATTATTTCCATCTAATATTTCCTTTATTTCTTCATCTTTTATGTATGGATAATTTTCTTTTATTTCACTTATTACTCCCAAGATAGAATCATTATATTTTGACACATATCTTTTATATGAGTAGTTTGTGTTAATTATTACAATTACAAGTACTGCTGAAAAAAAGCAAACTTAGGCCTACTATAATTTTCTTTTTATTCATCATCTACTCTATACCCTTCTCCTCTTACTGTTTTTATAATCTCCCCCTTTGAATCTCCTATTTTTTCTCTAATTCTTTTTTAATATATACTGTTAAAGTATTATCATTTACAAAATTCCCTGCAACATCCCAGATTCTATCTAAGATCATATCTCTTGAAATTAATCTATTTTTATTTGAAAATAACATTAATAAAATTTTATATTCCAAACTAGTTAGTTCAACAATTTTTCCATTAGAGCTGACTTCTGTTTTTTCTGTGTCAATTTTACTCCTTTACATGAAACTACACTACTTGCCATTTTATTGTACCTTCTAAGGACTACTTTTATTCTCGAAATAAGCTCTCTTAATCTAAATGGCTTTACAATGTAATCTTCTGCACCTAAATCTAATCCTTGTACAATATCCTTTTCCTCATCTTTCGCAGTCAAAAATATTATTGAATATTTCCTTTTTTCTTTATTTCTTTAAATAAAGTATGTCCATTTCCATCTGGCAAAGTAATATCTAATAACACTAAATCATAGTTTTCTTGGTCTCTTGCTTCTTTTAAATTTCTAGCTAGTAATACGTTAAATCCTTCTTGTTTTAGTGAATATTCTAATCCCATTATAATTGATTCATTATCTTCTACTAATAAAATTGTATTCATATATTTATACCTCAAATGTTTCAAAAAGCTAAGTATTATGAAGCTATGGCTTTTTTCATCTTCAGTTTAACTTAGCTTTTGCTTAATTTATTTAATTATGCTGTTTCCTTTTCTTCTGTTTTATGTCTTTTTGTTTTTTGCTTTTTTCTTTCTTGTTTTCGTCTATAATAAGTTCTGGCTTTCCTGTCCCATCAACCGTTTCTTTAGTAATTGTACATTTTACAATTTGTGGGGTTTGATGGAATTTCATACATAACATCTCTCATAGTTTCTTCCATTATAGAACGTAGTCCTCTTGCACCTGTTTTTTCTTTCCATTGCTTTATCTACAATTGCATTTAAGGCGTCATTACTAAACTCTAATTCTACATCATCTAAGGCCATTAATTTCTTATATTGCTTTATTAATGCATTTTTGGCTTCGACATTATTTCTATTAGAGCATCTCTATCAAGCTCTTTTAGTGTTGCAATTATTGGAAGTCTTCCCTACAAATTCTGGTATTAAACCAAACTTTAATAAATCTTGTGGTAGCATTTGACCATAAATTTTGTATTTATCAATTTCTTTTGCACTTTGTATTTCAGTTCCAAATCCTATTGCCTTTTGACCAATACGTTCTCCTATAATTTTATCGAGTCCTTCAAAAGCACCTCCGCAAATAAATAGAATATTTGCTGTATTTATTTGTATAAATTCTTGATGTGGATGCTTTCTTCCTCCTTGTGGTGGAACTGATGCTACTGTTCCTTCGACAATCTTTTAATAAGGCTTGTTGAACACCTTCTCCACTAACGTCTCTTGTTATTGATGGATTTTCAGACTTTCTCGAAATTTTGTCTATTTCATCTATATATATAATTCCTTTTTTCTGCTTTTGATACATCATAGTCTGCTGCTTGGATAAGTTTTAGAAGAATATTTTCTACATCTTCTCCTACATATCCTGCTTCTGTTAAAGTTGTAGCATCTGCAATTGCAAATGGAACTTTTAGAATTTTAGCAAGTGTTTGAGCTAAAAAAAGTTTTTCCACAGCCTGTTGGTCCAAGTAAAAGTACATTACTTTTTGAATTTCAACATCATCTGCTTCTTGCTCTTCATTATTAATACGTTTATAATGATTGTATACTGCAACAGACAATGTTTTTTTTTTCTTCTTGCCCTATTACATATTCATCCAATACTTTTCTTATTTCTTCTGGTGTTGGAAGTTTTTCATCTTCATTTAGAGTATATCTTTCTTCCTCTATAAAATTACCTTCTTCTATAATTTCATTACATACTTGTATACATTCATTACAAATATATGCACCTGGCCTATAATCATTTTGCGTACACTTTCTTCTGTTTTTCCACAAAATGAGCATCTTACGCTTTGAGTCTTCTTTGACATCTATAATCTCCCTTTCACTAATTATTTTCTTTTGTCCATAATTCCATCTATTAGTCCATATTTTAAAGCTTCTTCTGCTGTCATATAGTGATCTCTTTCTGTATCTCTTTCTATAACATCAAGTGGTTGACCTGTTCTTTCACTTAAAATTTTATTTAATTTTTTCTCTTGTTTTTATCATTTGATCTGCATGAATTTTTTATTTCTGTTGCTTGACCAGAAATACCTCCACCTTGACCTCCAATTAATGGTTGGTGAATTAGAATTTCTGAATTAGGTGTTGCAAATCTCTTTTCCTTTTTCTCCAGAAGCAAGTAAAACTGCACCCATACTTGCTGCCATTCCTATACAAATTGTTGTTACTGGACATTTTATATAATTTATTGTATCTACAATTCCTAGTCCATCTGTAACAGAGCCTCCTGGTGAATTTATATATAAAGATATTTCCTTATCTGGATCCTCTGACTCTAAAAATAGCATTTGTGCTATTACTAAACTTGCAGAGGCAGAATTAACATCCTCGCTTAAAAATATTATTCTATCTTTTAATAATCTTGAGAAAATATCATAAGATCTTTCTCCTCTTGCTGATTGTTCAATTACATATGGTACTAAACTGTCTTTAAATTCTTTCATATTATACTCAATCCTTTCATATTAATACTTACATATTATATATATTTTTTTTTCGGATATATCAACCTTTTATTCAAAAAAAGTTGATAATTAGAAATAAAGGGGCAAAATCTTCATATGCCCCCTTATTTATTACATTTATTGCTACAATTATTTTTTTTTAGATATTTTTGCATTTTTTACAATTAGTTCTACTGCTTTTTTCTGTTTTTGAAGATTCTGCTAAGTATGATTTTAATTCCTCATTCTTTTCTAATTCTTCTACTTTTCTGTTATATTGTTTTTGCCATTTCTTCTAATTTTTTCTTTTTATATATTTTCATCTGCTTCAATTTTTTCTTCTACAATTATTTGATCAAGCACTAATCTAGATTTAACATTTTTTTTATTTGTTCTTTATAATCTTCTCTTAGGCTTTCTTCTGTTTTTTACCCATCATTTTTAAATATTGGTCTAATTTTAGTCCTTGATAGCTAAGTCTTTGTGATATATTTTCTATCATATTATCTGTTTCAAGTTCAATCATTCCTGCTGGAATATCGATTTTGTATTTTCGCAAACTGCTTCTACTGCTGCGTCTTCTGTTTCATGTTTTGCTCTTTCAGCATTTACTTTTTCTTGTTTTTTTCTCTAATGTCTTTCTTTAATTCCTCTAGAGTGTCAAATTCACTAACATCTTTTGCAAATTCGTCATCTAATTTTGGAAGTTCTTTTTCTTTTATTCCATTTAATTTAATATGGAATACTGCATCTTTTCCTGCTAATTCTTTTGAGAAGTAGTCTTCTGGGAATTTTACATTTATGTCTTTTTTCTTCTCCTAAATTTATTCCAACTAATTGTTCTTCAAATCCAGGAATAAATGTATGACTTCCTATTGTAAGTTCATGATTTTCAGCTTTTCCACCCTCAAAAAGGAACTCCATTTACAAATCCTTCAAAATCTATTGTAACTATATCTTGTTCTTTTGCAGGTCTATTTTCAACAGTAACAACTCTTGAATTATGTTCAGCCATATGCTCTAATTCATGGTTAACATCTTCATCTGTTACTTTATATTCTATTTTTCTTTAATGGAATTTCTTTATATTTTCCCAATTTTACTTCTGGCTTTGTAGCAACTATTGCTGTAAATATTAAATCTTTTCCTTTTTCCATTTGAACTATATCTATATGTGGTTTTCCAACAGCATCTATATCATTTGCTTTAATTTCTTCATCATATATTTCTGGTACTAATTCATTAAATGCATCTTCATAGAACATTTCTGCACCATAATATCTTTCAACAATTTTAAAAGGTGCTTTTCCTTTCTAAAACCTGGAATATTAAAGTATTTTGCATTTTCATTATATACTTTAATTATAGCATCTTCAAACTTTTTAGATTCTACTGTAAATGTTAATTTTATTTCATTTTTATTCTCTGTTTTTTCTTGTTTTAAACTCATGGTTAATCCTTCCTTTTCTCTTAAAATGCTTTATTATTATATCACATATTTTACATAAATCAATACTTTTAAAGAATTTTCTTTGTTTCTTAAGGTAAAATTTACTTTTATTCTGCTCTATATAGCCTTCATTTATTTAAAACTAAATGTGCACTTTGATTTTCCTATAACAAAAAAGTAACTACTTTATATGCTAAGCCTTCATTATTAAACTTTTTATCCAATAATTGGGGCTATCTTCATTTTGTAGCTACTTTTTTTTATTTATTTATCAATTTATTGCATATTCACTTCTATCTGGTTCATCAAAAAATATTATCTGTAACGCAGTTAAAGTTATATTCATAATTTATGTTTGATGAAAAATTGGTATATTCTCTTCTTAATACTAGCCCAGTTGCTTTTTCAATAAAAATTCCATCTGAGTTTTTAGTATATCCTTTTATATAGTAACAGTCTTTATCATTGCATTTTACACTTCTTACTGTTACAGTTGCACTATAAAACATTAATTGTGGTAAACTAAATGCTCCAAATTCATCAATCATATTTATTTCCAAAGAAAGCCCTGAGTCTATTCTCAAAGATTTTTCTCCATTATATTCTGTATAGATATTTGATGAATCTTCATATTTATATGCATGCATTTTATTAATATAATTATCTTCTACTTTTGAAAATTCAAGCTTTTCTTTATTATCTTTTACATAATAATCTACTACGTTAACTCCCTTATCAGTAGTAGATATTATTCTTTCATGATAGTTCGTGGCATTTAAATATCCTTTAATTCTAGAACTTAATGTAGAAAATATTATCATCTTTCTCACAATACATAGTGTTGTAATTAGTATTAAAATCAATACTATCCATAAAATTACTTTTTCTTAATTTGTGTTTTTTTTTTTTGCTTTTTTAAAGGTTTTTCCGTCATTTTCAATATTTTCTTTTTCTTACTTACTTTTTTAGATTTTGTGTTTGGAGTTTCTTTTTTACTGTTTCTGGTCTCTTTTTTTGTTTTAACACTTTCCTTTTTTCGTTTATTTCTGCACTTTTTGCAACCATTTTCTTATTCTCATTTTTGCTTTTTGTTACTACTTTTTTCTCTTTATTTTCAACTTTACTTTTTTTATTGTTTTTTCATCTGTTTCCATACCAGCTCCTCCTCATACATTTATATTACCGTTAATTTTTTTCTTATTTGTCAAGAGAATAAAAAAAATAGAGGGGCAAACGCCCCCCACAAACAATTTTTAAAGTTTACTGCATGCATGGCGAGCATGCGCTCTTCCCACGCGGATTTTTTTGACAAATGGATTCTGTCAAGAGCTTTTTTCTTCTCAATGGATGAATCCATTGATACTACTTTGTTATCCTCCTCCAAAAATGTTTTATACATTTTTTAAGATTTGGTTCCATGTGCTCTCGCACACGAGAATTTCTGGACAATGAACCATTCCAGTCCACGCCTCTAACACAGTCTCTGGTTTCAAACGCCGATTTGCAACCGGCATTTCAGAAAAAGTCTATTGAGACCCAAAGCCCTCCAATTTCTTTTTTAAAACCATAAAGCCCTCATCGAGCTCTACGAAATAATAAGTTCCTACTATCGGCAGCTCCCGACAAATTTTAATTTTTTTCCATTTTCAATGTCCTCCTTGAAGTTGTTTTTTACACTTAGTGTACTATATATTATACCATAATTTTACAAAGATGTCAACTCATATTTATTCATTTTTCGGTATTTCTACTTTACTTATTACTAACACAAAGTTTTTTTATTCCAAATGTTACAAAATATATTATTCCAGAAATGATAACTATCATTGGTCCTGTTGGTATATTTGTATAATAAGAAATTATTAAACCTGAAAGTCCTGATATTAATGCAAATAAAATTGAAAATGCATGATATGTTCTCATATTTTGATATATTTCTACTAGAAGCTGCTGGCAAAATAATTAGTGAATTTATAAGTAATATTCCTACCCATCTAATCGATATCATAACCATTATTGCAATTAATACCGCAAAAAAAGATTTTCCATTAAATTCACATTTATTCCTTTACTTTTTTTACAAAACTTGGTTCAAACTTACTGCATTTATTTTATTAAATAAGTAATACCAAAAATACTCCTGTTAGAACAAATGCGATAAATAAATATATTATTTCACCTTCAGTTATACTAAGTATATCTCCTACTAAGTAGCTAGAATATTTATTAAAATTACCACTTTGAGATAATATAGCTAATACTAATGCAATCGCAATTAATGAAAACACACTTATTATTGTGTCTACTCCATATGTAGTTTTATTTTTTATGAAATTAAGTAATAAAAGGCAAATACTACTGCAAATAATATCATAGATATATTTATATTTGTCATTCCTAAAATCATTCCTATTGCAATTCCTGTAAGTGCTGAATGACCTAATGCATCTGAAAAAAATGCCATTTTTTGTTTACTATCATTGTTCCGATTAATGCAAATATAGGTGATACTAATATTATTGCCAAAAATGCATTTTTCATGAATGTATATTTCATAAAATCGAATGGTAAAATTACCTCTAATAAATTATATATTAGTTCCATTACTTTATTTCTCCAAATCTTTCTATAAATTCTTTTTAGCTTTTATGAACACTTCTTCAGCTGTTCCATTTTAAGATAACTTCTTTATCCAGCAGAACAACTCTATCTGCAAATTTTTTTACTTTCTACTAAGTCTAAATCATGTGATACTAAAATTATTGACATATCATAGTTTTCTTTAAACTTGTTAATATTTCATAAAATGCTTTTTTTCCATTTCTATCTATTCCAGAAACAGGTTCATCTAGTATTAAAAATTTGGTACAGGAGTTGTTGCAATAGCAAGTAAAACCCTTTGAAGCTCTCCACCAGAAAGGTTTCCTACTCTTTTATCTATTAGTTTTTCTGCCCCAAATAATCTAAGGTTCTCTCTTACCTTTTTATATAATTGTTTGTCTTTTTCAAAACCATACTGGTTTATTTGAAGAATATGAAATAAACATATCATATACTGTTGTTGGCATATGTCGTTCTATGTTTAGATGCTGGGGAACATATCCTATTTTTATTTCTTTTTTTTTCTATTTTCTTTCATATCTATGAATAGTCTATTTTTCCTGTATGTTCCACTTCTCCTAATATAGATTTTAGAAAGAGTAGATTTTTCCTGCACCATTTCTTCCTATTACCATCATTAATTCGACAATGGATTTCTAGATTAATATTTTTTAGTATATCTTCTTTTTTCCTATTTTTACTGATAAATTATTTATCTTTGTACAATGAAGTCCACAGCTTTCCATCTCTTTTTCACCAAATATCTAATGCTATTTAGTTTCTCCTTTCCTAAACTTCTTGTTCCTTCATAGTTTCTAATGTTTCTAAATTTTCTTTCATTGCATTTTATATATGAGTTTTTTGTCATTGTCTCCAGACATGCAATCATTTAATCTATAAATTTTTGCATTAGTTTCTCTAGCTAAAAGTTTCTGCATTTAGTTTTGAATCATTTTTCCTATTACTATATATTTTATATTTTCTTTCTTTATTTTGTCAATTAGTTCTTTCACATTTTCAGCCGATAGTGAAGACTGTTCGTGGTCTGTTTCTATAAGTATTTCATTCATTTCTAGATCTAAAAATAAATATGAAAATGTTTCGTTTAAGGATATTACTTTTTTCGTCTTTTAAGTCTGCTAGTTTATTCTCATACTCTTTTTTTTAGTTTTTCTAGTTCACTTATGTATTTATTTTTTATTTTCTTCATATTTTCTGCATTTTTACTATCTATTTCTATGAGCTTTCCTGCAATAGTTTCTACTTGCAAGATATAATTTTCTATACCTGTCCAAAATGTGCATTTGTATTTTCATTTTCATCTTTTTATATAGCTAGTAATTTTTCTGATGAATTTATTACTTTAATATCTGGATATGAATTGATAATCTTTCCAGAAAAATTTTCCATTCCCATTCCATTTTCAATAAAAATATTTGCATCTTCAATTTTCTTAAGTCTGCAGTAGTTAAAGTGTAATGATGTATGCAACCTATATATTTATCTGCCATATTATCTACTTTTACATCTTCTATTCCATCCGTTAAATTCATTGCCATTATGTATATAGGATAAAAAGATGTTACTATTTTTATATTACTTGAATCATTTTTTCTTTTTTATTAATTAAATTTCCTAATATAATTGTAGCTAATACAACAAAGCAAATTACTATTCCTATAATAACTTTTTCTTCATTTCTCTCTCCTTTAGCATTTAAGGATTTATTATTTAAAAAAGACCGCTACTTTTTTTTCTTTGTGCGGTCTTTCTTTATGTCATTATTATTTAATTTTAAAAATTAGTCTTGGCTATATGGTAACATTGCAATATGTCTACATCTATTTACAACTGTTGTTATATCTCTTTGATGTTTTGCACATGCACCTGTTGTTCTTCTTGGAAGAATTTTTCCTTTTCATTGACAAATTTCTTTAATTGTTCTGGATTTTTTGTAATCTAGAACTAAATTTTTTGTCACTGCAAAGTGGACAAACTTTTTTCTAATTTTTTCTTACTTTAAAATCATCATCGTAATCTTTATTAAGATTTCTTCTATTTTTATTATTCTTCTTATCTGCCATCATTATTCCCCCCCTTCTTAATTAAAATGGTAAATCGTCTCCTGAAGATACTTCAAAGTCTGATGCAGCACCTGCCATTTGTCCATCTCCTCCAAATGCACCGTCAAAACCGTCGCCCATTTGACCACTTGAGCTACCATCTCTTTTTTACTATCTGCAAAATATGTTTCTTCTGCAACAACTTCTGTTATGTATCTCTTTTTGACCTTGTTGGTCTTCCCAAGTTCTAGTTTGTATTCTTCCTATAATACCAACTTGTTGACCTTTTTAAAATATTTACTACAAAACTCGCCAGTTTTTTCCCCAAGCTACAATATTTATAAAATCTGCAGTTTGAGTTCTCCCTCTCTAGTGAATCTTCTATTAACAGCTAATGAAAATGTAGCTACTAATGTATTACTAGTTTGTGTGTACCTTACTTCTGGGTCTCTTGTTAATCTTCCCATTAAAATTACTTTGTTCATAATTTATCCTCAACTTTCAGCCCCACTAAATAGGATTATTCCTCTACTTTTTATTACTATAAATTTTATAACTTCGTCTGTTATTCTGTAATTTCTTTCTAATTCTGCGATTAGTTCTGGTTCTGCTTCAAAGTAAATAACTGCATAGATACCTTCTCTGTTTTCTTTACTTCATATGCTAGTTTCTTTTTACCTAAAAGTATCTACTTTTTCAACTTTACCACTTTTATTAATCAACTCTGAGAATTTATCTGTAAGACTTTTTACTTTTTTCTTCATCAGCAGTTGGATTAATAATGATAACACTTTCGTATTTGTTCATTATTTTTCACCTCCTTATGGGTTTCTAGCCTATTTTTTATAATAAGCAAGGATATTTGCTCTGATAAGCATTATTTATTTTACCATATTTTTTTAGCAAATGCAATACTTTTTAAATCTTTCACCATCGGGCTTAATTTAAAAAAATTTTAAAAGCTAAATTCAGAAAGTAGCCTGAAATTTAGCTTTAGTTTTTTCATATATTCTTTTAATTTTTTACTTCTACTAGGATGTCTTAATTTTCTAAGCGCCTTTGCTTCTATTTGTCTAATTCTCTCTCTTGTAACTTTAAATTCTTTTCCTACTTCTTCGTTCTTGCCTTTCCGTCATCTAGTCCAAATCTTAGTCTAAGTACTTTTGCTTCTCTTGGGGTTAATGTTGACATTACTTCATCTAACTGTTCTCTTAGCATTGTATATGATGCAGATTCTTGTGGCGATGGAGAATCGTCATCTTGTATAAAATCACCTAAATGACTATCTTCTTCTTCACCTATTGGTGTTTCTAATGATACTGGGTCTTGTGCAATTTTTTGTATTTCAAGTACTTTTTCTACTGATACTTCCATTTCTTTTGCAATTTCTTCTGGAGAAGGCTCTCTTCCATTTTGTTGCAATAAATGTCTAGATGTTCTTATTAATTTATTTATTGTTTCTACCATATGAACTGGTATTCTTATAGTTCTTGCTTGGTCTGCAATTGCTCTTGTTATTGCTTGTCTTATCCACCATGTAGCATAAGTACTAAATTTGTATCCCTTTGTATAATCAAATTTTTCTACTGCCTTTATTAGTCCCATATTTCCTTCTTGTATTAAATCTAAAAATTGCATTCCTCTTCCTACATATTTTTTAGCTATACTTACAACTAATCTTAGGTTTGACTCAGCAAGCTTTTTGTTTAGCAGCTTCATTTCCATCTAAAATCTTTTTTAGCAAAATCTAACTCTTGTTCATATGTTAAAAAGTGGGATTTTTCCGATTTCTCTTAAATACATTCTTACAGGATCATCAATGCTAACACCTTCTAGAGTATCTACATTTATGTCTTCTATTGAAATATCTTCTACTTCTTCTAAGTCTTCTGCATCTGGTTCTACGTCTTCCATATCGTCTTTTAAAACATCTACCCCAATATTTTCAAATGCATTAAAAACTTCATCAATTTGTTCTGAACTAGCATTCCCTAATTTACTAGCAAGTTCTCCATAAGTAATTTTACCTTTTCTTTTTGCATCGCTTATTATCTTTTCAATTCCAATGTTTTCTTCATTATTTACTCTTACACGTGGCTTTGATGGTTTCTTTTTTGTTGCATTTCATTTTTATGAGCCATTCTAGCACTATCTATTAGATTTATTGCTATTTTTACATCTTTCTTATCATTTTTCTTTCCCATTTTTTTATTTCCTTTCTAACGGTACTTATACTTTTAGAAATATCAAATATTTTATTTTATTTTTTGAAAGCTCTACAATAATATCATTTAGTTTTTTTCCTACTTCTAATGCTTCATCTCTTGATAAACTAGTATCATTTAATTTAAGAGTTAATTCATCTCTCTTTTTTTTTATCAAGCTTTTCTTTTTATAATTTTTTTTATATCTTCAATTCCCTTTTCTATATCAGTTATTTCAAAGTCATATGCAAGTATACCACTAATGTAGTTAATTTGCTCTTCACTTTCAAATAAGTTTAATATCTGTTCTATATTTTCATCTTCTGTGCATTTATCATAGATAATTTTTACTATTTCTCTATTTTTTTCTGATTTTATACAATTTAGTTCTACATTTTCTTTAAGCCTATTTAAAGCTTGTTTTGTATGATTTATCAAGATATAAATTAGCATTTGTTCTCTTCTTGATACTGACTCATCCGTTTTTTCTTCTTGTTTTGGCCTTATAATATTGGGTTTTGCTTCTAAAATCTTTTGAACTTGCATTTGATGCCGAATACATTCTTTTATTAATTTCAGCATAAATTGCTTCTTTAGAAATTTTATATGTTTCTGAAATTTTATCTATGTAAATTTCTCTTTCAATGTTGTTCTTTTCTTCTGAAAGCATTTTTGCTATTGCATTTAAAAATTTTTATTTTATCACTTACATTTTCTAGATTTAAGTCTTTTTTTTTAAGAATCTTTACTTTATATTCTAAACTTGAAATTGCATTATCCATACATTTTTTAGCTTCTCTGGTCCATATTTTACAATAAATTCGTCTGGGTCTTTAGCACCACTAATTTGCAATATTCTAATATCGCATCCCATACTTTGAAGTATGTCCATTCCTCTTACGATTGCTGTTTGACCTGCACCATCTGCATCATAACCCAAAATTATTTGCTCGGCAGATTTTCTAAGAAGTCTTCCTTGCGCATCTGTAAGTGCTGTTCCTAATGATGCTACTACATTTGTAATTCCCCTTTGAAATAGCGAAATTGCATCCATATAACCTTCTACAATTAAAATTTGCTTCTATAACTCCGAATTATATTTTTGGCTACATTTAGTCCAAACAAATTTCTTCCTTTACTATAAACTACATTTTCTGGCGAATTTATATACTTTGGTTTGCTGTCATCTAAAACTCTTCCACCAAAAGCAATTACTCTGTTTCTTACATCTTGAATAGGGAACATTACTCTCCTCTGTATCTATCAATGTACATTCCTTTAGAGTTTTTATTAACTAGTCCTGATGCTAATATTTCCTCTTCTCCAAAGCCTTCCTTCTTTAATGCTCTATATAACTCGTCAAATTCACCTGAAAATCCTATTTTAAATGCTTTTAATGTATTATTGTCTAGTTTTTTTTTTTTTATGTATTCTTGTCCAGTTTTTGCAGTTGGCTTATATAAATTTTTATGGTAAAATTCTGCTGCAAATTCATTTTACATCATAAACTTTTGCTTTTAATTTTGCTACTTTTTTTCATCTTCAAAATTATTTACTGATGGTAAATTCACATTTGCTCTTTCTGCTAATATCTGAACGCTTTCTACAAAACTCACATTTTCAACTTTTGTTATAAAATGAAATACATTTCCTCCTACACCACATCCAAAACAATGAAAAAATCTGTTTATCTGGCGAAACTGAAAAAGATGGCGATTTTTCATTATGAAATGGGCAAAGTCCGAAATAGTTTCTACCACTTCTTTTTAAAGTAACATATTGTGATATAACATCAACTATATCATTTCTGCTTCTAACTTCCTCTACTATTTCATCACTATATCTCACGCTAAAACATTCCTTCTTTTTCTCATATTTATATTATTCGACATATGTAAACTAAATCCTTCCTAATATGTCGAAAAGGAATATGTTATGTAACTTTATGTTTATTTACATAACATATTCTCGCTTTTGTAAAATTAAAGTGAACATAGTTCACTTTAATTTTAATTATGCATTTGCTGCCCCATCATAAGGGATAAATTTATTTACTGCACTTTGTTGTAAATTAATTTTTGCTTCAGTTGAACTCTATATTCTTTGTATGACATATCTATTTTATTATCTACAAGTTGTTCAACTTCTTTTTTTGAAGAATGCTCTGCTAAAACTAATTCACTAACTAAAATTTGTTTTGCATTTGTAAGCATTTTTTTTTCTCCAGTTGACAAAGCTCCTTTTTCTTTTGTTTTAAAACTTAAATTTCTAACTACATCTGCAACTTGATATATATCTCCTGTTTTCATCTTTTTCCAAGTTATCTCTATATCTCTTATTCCAGTTATTAGACATTTCTGTTTCATCTTTTTTTTTACTAATATTTCTAGAACATCTGTTGCCATATTTTTATCTATCTATTATGTTTCTTACTCCCATAGTTTCAGCTTTTTTGCAGTTGGAACCATTACCTTTACTTCTCCAGGCATTCTGATTACATAGTATTTTTGCTTTTCTCCTAATATTTCCTTTTCTTCTATTGAATCAATTGTTCCCGCTCCGTGCATTGGATATACTATATGGTCTCCTATATTAAACAATTAAACTCAACTCCTTTCCAACTTCTTGTAGTTTAGAGTAGTTCTCTTTTAACCACAAATTAATTATATCACATTTTAAAGTTAAGTAAAGGAATTTTTCAAAAACTTTTATTTACATTTTTTATAATATACTTCATTCTTTTTATTAGCATATATCTATTTTTTATTTACGATCTCATTTTTATTTTTATAAATACTGTTTTTAGGAATTACACCTCTTACTGATGGTAGTGGATAAATATTTGTGTTTTTACCAATTATAGTTCCTGGGTTAAGTACACTTCCACACCCTACTTCTACATTATCACCAAGCATTGCTCCTATTTTTCTTATGCCTGTTTCTATTTTTTTTTTTTTTCCATTTTTTATTGTGATAAGCGTTTTATCTGATTTTAGGTTTGATATTATAGAACCAGCTCCCATATGTGCCTTATATCCTAATATTGAGTCTCCTATATAGTTATAATGTGGCACTTGTGAATTATTAAATAAAATTGTATTTTTTAATTCGGTTGAGTTTCCTACCACTGCATTTTTCCCTATTATTGCATTTTTTTCTAATAAAACTGCAATGCCTAATTTCTGCTCCTTCACCTATAATACAGTTTTCCCCAATATATGCAGAATTATACACTTTTGCACTCTTATGTATCCACACATTTTCCCCAATTTGATTATATTCTTCTTTGGGTAAACTTTTCCCCTAATTCTACAATGTACGCTCCAATACCATCTAAAGCTTCCCATGGATATGTGTATTTTTCTAAAAATTCTTTTGCAATTGTTTCTTCTAAATTATATAAATTTATAATTTTGCACTCTTCCATAAAATCTTCCTTCCCCTATTTTTTATTTTTCTTTTCTAAATTAGCATTATATAAAGCAATTGCTGTTTCTGGACTATCTTCTCCTCTTTATTTTTTTACTGGTGCGAAGTCTTCATCCCTTCTTCCTCTCAAGATTGATATATCATCAAAAATGCGAATCCATCAAATATAAATGCTTCATATTTATATGCATTAGGCTCTGTGGCTTTTATGAAATTACCATTTTCATCAATATATGATGCTTTTTATGTGCACTATGATATGGTAAGTTTTTATTGCTAATTAGCTCCAATGCTTCTAATGTATATAAATTACACATTATATGTGATTCTCCAAAAAGAAGTTCTCCATCTTCGTCAGTTTCTGTTGCCATTTCTTTAGGAAGTTCTGTATATTCAATAACTGCTGGCTTATTATTTTTTTGCAAAATACTCCTACTGGTTCATCTGGGCTTCTTTTTTACTACTGATTTAGAACCGAATTTGATTTCTTTGTTCACTGGTTAAACCTACAAGCATTGGATCTACCATATTAAGTAAAACATTGTAAACTGAACCTATAAATATCCAATTAACACCCTTTTTTCTAATATCTTCTAGAATTCCCGCATTTTTCATAGCTCTATAAATAGAACCATTTCCATTTGCAGCATATTTTATTTGCATATTTTCGTCAACCATAAGCGCCATTTTTCTCTAACTAATGGCAAGTTTTCTTGTTTAAAAAAATTTTATATTCTCTTTTGGATATTCAAAATAATTATGTTCTTCAAAAAATTGAGCTGTTTTTTCATTATTTTCAGTACTTGTCATTATGTACCAATTAAGAGTTATTCCATATTTTTCATTTGCTTCTTTTAGTCCATCTACAATAATTTCAAATAAATATTTTGGCTTTGGCTTTACATTTAGCTTGAAAGTTCCTTTTGGTCCATCATGTCCAAGTCTTGTTCCTTGTCCTCCCGCCATAGTTACAACTGCATATTCTCCACTTTTTATTATTCTATTACCTGCATTAATGTATCTTTTTGTTCTTCCTCATCCATTTTGTATTTATCTAAAAATTTTGTATGTTCAATAATTATACTTTCTATTGCTTTTTCGTTATCCCTACTGCTAATATTATACAATGCATTTAATTGCTCAAAATCTATTTTTCCAATTTCTTCAATAAGATTTTTTCGTTGTTCTTCATTTACCATATCTATATATTTTAATAAATGTTCTTGATTATTTTCTTTTAATATTTTTTATAATCTTTCATTTTGCGCCTCCTATTTTTAGCATTACAGCTATTCTAGCACATTTGTATATATTATGCAATATAATTTTTTTCTGTACTATATTTATCCTTTAGTCATAAGTTAAAAAAAACTTTAATATACTTTATTAAAACTTAGGAGGTAAATAATACATGGAGGAGAATTTAAAATTATATCAAGATATAGCATCTAGAACTGATGGAGATATTTATATAGGTGTTGTTGGACCTGTTAGAACTGGTAAGTCAACTTTTATTAAAAATTTTATGGACTTACTTGTTATTCCTAATATAGATAACTCTTACAAACGAGAACGTGCTTTAGATGAGTTGCCACAGAGTGCATCTGGAAGAACCATAATGACTACTGAACCAAAATTCGTTCCAAATGAAGCTGTTGAAATAACATTGGATGGTAATGTTAAATTTAAAAGCTAGATTGGTTGATTGTGTTGGTTATTTAGTGAATAATGCAATTGGATATTTAGAAGAAGACTTACCTAGAATGGTTAAAACACCTTGGTCTTCTGAAGAAATTCCTTTCGGTGAAGCTGCTGAAATAGGTACAAAAAAGTTATTGAAGACCATTCTACAATTGGAATATTGGTAACTACTGATGGTAGTTTTTCTGGAATTGCTAGAGACGATTATATTTTAGCTGAAGAAAGGGTGGTTAAAGAATTAAAAGCTTTAAAAAAGCCATTTGTAGTTGTTCTAAATACAATAGATCCATATTCAGACTATTCAAAAGATTTAGCAAATTCCTTAGAAGAAAAAAATATAATTGTCCTGTAATACCAACTGATTGTTCTAATTTATCTTTATATGATATTAATGAAATTTTTAGTAAAGTATTATATGAATTTCCTATTCAGAGAATTAATATATCTTATCCAAAATGGGTTGACGGTTTAGAAAATTCTCATTGGTTAAAGCAAGAACTTAATACAGAAATAAAAAATACTTTTTCTGATATTTCCATTATAAAACAAGCTAGTTTTTGCTGCAACTTCCTTAAATAGTACTGAAATCATAGCTAAGACTAATATAGATGAAATTAATCTTGGAACTGGTAGCATAAGCATATCTATTAAGTTAAAAGAAAATTTATTTTACAAAGGTTCTTACTGAAATATCTGGAGAAAATGTTGCAAACGAATTCGATTTGTTTTCATCTTTCTATAAATTTGCAAAAAATCAAGGCAGAATATGATAAAGTAGCACCTGCACTAGAAGAAGTTAAGGCTAAGGGTATGGAATTATAACTCCAGCAATGCAAGATTTAATTTTAGATGAACCTGAGATGGTAAAACAGGGAACTAAATTTGGTATAAAACTAAAAGCTAAAGCTCCTAGTATTCATATGATTATGACTAATGTAGAAACCGAAGTATCTCCAATCGTAGGTAGTGAAAAAGCAATCTGAGGAATTAGTAAAATATTTACTTGAAGAATTTGAAAGTGATCCTCAAAAAATATGGGAGTCAAATATATTTGGAAAGAGTCTTCATGAGCTTGTAAATGAAGGACTTCAAAATAAACTAGAACGTATGCCAGAAGACGCTCAGCAAAAAGTTACAAGAAACACTAGAACGTATTGTAAATGAAGGCAGTGGCGGACTAATTTGTATAATTTTATAAAAATATTATAACAATAAAGTGTACCTTATTAAAGAGTTTTTTAACAAAGTACACTTTATATACTATTTTATTTCATATAGATTTATTTCTTTTACTACACAGGTGAACATATCTTGCTCATCTAAAATATGTATTTTAGATATCTGCATTTTCTCTTTAGATGGCATTTTTATTAATACATTTTTATCAATATTCATTCCGATTGGAAGAGTTTTATTATAATTATCATATAAAATTATATTACTAAAGTACAATATATTTGTTTCATCTTCTATAACATTTATTTTATATATTTTTTCTTCTTTTTTTGCTCTTTAGAAATATCTTTAGGATTTATTTTAGCTAATACATATTCTCCTTCTACCGCATCATTTTCTACATATACTGGCATATTTATAATTGCTTTAATTTTTATAAATGCTTCATCAAAAAGTTTTTTATATTTTTTATAATGTCCTTAAATTCTTCCAATGTTGTTTCTTCTGATATCTTTAGTATTTTATAAATGTTTTTGCAGCTTTCCCTATGAGTTTTATTATTTATACTTTTATAGGAAGAATAATCTGCTAATAAATTTTTTAATATATTTTCGTCTTTTTTCTATATTTAGCTTTTTAAGCTCTTCAAATTTTTCTTGTATAAGGTTATTTCCCTTTTCACTATTGTATAATTCTAATAAATATTTTGAGCAAAAAACTGCATCAATTTCTTCATTTGATAATTTTCTTCGTTGCAAAGAATCTGCTTTCTCTCCTAAATATTCCATATCCTGTTCTAAATCAAATTGTTCTTTTTATCTTAGAAACATTTTCTTCTGTTTCTTCACCAATATTTAGTGCCATAAGTTTGTCTTTATTAGCAAACTTCCAGAATTCAAAAATGCTTTTTTATGTTTTTCAATTTCTCTTATATATTCTTCAGCATTTTTAATTTTTCTATTTAAATTTTTTTTTTTCAGTTTAAGTGCTCTTATATCTGCTTTTATGTTTCTACTTTTACTATCTATTTCCTCTACTTCTAAAATACTATTTATCAATTCTTTTTTTACAGTATACGAACCACCTTCACTAGAAAGTTTAGGCTCTTCTATTTCATTTTTTCTTCATCTATTTTTATATTAATCTTAGGCGTGATAATTTTTTGTTTTTAAGAAAAATCTGATTTTTCCAAAAAACTATTTTTACATTCTAGGAATGTTACAATTTGCTTTTTCTTGCATTTTGTAAATATCTGATTGTTTTTTATATATACTCTTTTAGCTCTTCTAATATTTTTTCATTTTTTTCTATTTTTTTTCTATATTTACCATTCTTGCCTTTTTGCAAATTTGTTTGTTCATCTATAAAAGAAGTTAAATTCTTAATTGTTATTGTCTCATTTTTATATTTAATTCCTAATTCTCCGTTTTCGCTTATATACGGACTGAATTCATACTTATAATTCGACTCAGTTTCTATTATAAATAGCACTTTTAAGAACATATAATATTTTTTAATATCTTCACCAGTTCTAAATATAATTCTATATTTGCTTTCAAAATCATTCTCTATTTTTGTATGCCCTGTTATATATATGTTTTCTTCATCAACTTCATATATATTTGGCCACTCGTTTGTAAAAGCCAGATATAATTTTCAATATCACCTAACTCTTTTGCCGAAATTAATTTTTCGCTATATCCCATTTTATTTATTGGTACGAAAATTTTACTTGACTTTTTTCAAGTTTTTTTTTATTATATAAAATAATACTGAAGTTTCTCCTTCATTTGCTGGAAATAGCATAAAATATTTTTTGTTTTCTTCAGAATAATATATCTGCCATAAATAATTTTCATCATAGCTTACAAAATACGGAATATTTTCATTTAATTTTTCTTGCAATTCCTCTAGCTTTTTAATTTTTTCTGTTGATGCCTTTTCTAACGTTTCTAAAAAATATTTTTTCTTACATCATAATTATCTGTATTTAAATATTCTTCTAGCGGAATTGCTGATTTTAATCTTTCTTTTAAATCGGAAACTCTATCTAATGGAGTAATAAAAATATCTATTTCGTCCACATTTAAATGCTTGTATACTTTATATAATTTTCCATTGTTATATGAACTAAAGCTGATTTTTTCTTTTTACTTTTTAATTTTTCATCAATATTATTTAAATCTAATCCTATATAATTTAAAACTTCTTCATTCACTTAAGTATCTCACTTCCTTTATCCTCTTCTGTCAAATCTCTCCATAACTTCTTCTATTGTATATTCCTTTAATTTCTTCTTTTTCCTCTTCTTATTACTGATACTTTATTGTTATTAAATTCTTCTTTACCTATAAGAGCTATATATGGAATTTTAAATTTTTTAGCTCTTTTAATTTTCTCTGCAACTGTTTTATCTGAAAAATCCGTCTCTACTCTAACTCGTCTGTCTCTTTAATTTTTCCTTCATTTCATTTGAATAGTCAATATATTCATCATATTCTGGTATTATAATGCATTGTACGGGTGCCATCCAAGTTGGAAAATCTCCTCCATATCTCTCTATAAGTATTGCTAACATACTTTCATAGCATCCTAAGTCTTGTCTATGTATATACATCGGAAACTCTGCATTTCCTTCTTTTTGATGTATATTTTAAGTCAAATCTGTGTGGAATTTCAAAGTCTATTTCTATTTTTTTGCAAGAAGTTTATTATTATAAAAACTTGTATACTTGGTCCATACATTTTTGCCATTTCATTTTTTAGTATAAACTATTTTCTTGTCTTGTAAGACCTTTTCCATTACATTTAAACACATATTCCATTCACCGAATCGTGCCAATATATTCTTCTTTTTTTCATCCCAATTAGATATTCTATATTCTACATCTAAACCCAGCTTTTCCATAAAAATGTTTTCTAATTCTACCGACTCTTTTATAACTTTTTCAAGTTGCTCTTTTGTAAAAAATATACTTGCATCTGAGAATAAATACTGCCTCATACAAGTTAGTCCTTTTATTTTGTTTGTTGGTTCATCTCTAAACACAGTTGAAGTTTCACTATATTTTATAGGAAGCTCTTTATAGCTGTGATCTTTTATATTATAAATACTACAATGGAATGGTCTAACATATGGTCTAAGGACAATAGAATTTTCATCTTCTTCTCTTTTTACAGTAAAAATCTCGTCCTTTTCTAACTCCCATCTATCCTCTATCATGTATATTTCTGCTCTTGAAGCACTCGGAGTTCTTACTATTTGATATCCTCTTTTTTTTCTTCTTCTTCGCCTTCTACAAGTTCTCTCAATATTTTAATCATTTTTGTCCGTTTGGAAGGATTATTGGAAATCCTTTTCCAATATAGTCTATTGATTCATATATCTCTAACTCTTTTCCTATTTTTGTATATTCCATTACTTCTCCTTTGTCTTTACATTATATTATCATATAAAAATTTGCCATGCAATAATATTTTATAAAACTTAATATTTTTTGAGCATTTCTAATCTACTATTTATCTCAATATCTTTGCTTAAATTAAAAATTATTGTATTTTACTTATTTTTATGATATAATTGCCCTATAAAAAAATTATAAGGAGATTTTTAAGTGAAAATTACATCTGATAGTGAAACATTGGCAGAAAATAAAGTTCTAATCTTATATATATTAGATTCTGTTGGTAAGCCAATTACAAATGATGCACTTTATAGTATTGTTACTTCTGCTATTGAATTAAATTATTTCTATTTTCAGCAATTTTTTTGTTAGATTTAATTGAAGCTAAATATGTAGCTTGCTATAAAAAAGAAACTCAAGATGTATATAACCTTACTGAAGCTGGCAAAGAAACTTTAGATTTAACCTTAGATATTCTTCCTGGAATTATAAAACTTAAAGTTGATACTAATTTAAAAAAAGTAGCATGGAAATGTTTGAAAATGACCAGTCTGTAATTGCTGAATATATGCCTAAAAGTGAAAAATGAGTATGAAGTAAAATGTAAAATAGTTGAAGATAATGAAATTATTTTTGATATTACAACATATGCATATTCACGTGATCAAGCACAAATTATTGTAGACAATTGGAAGAAAAACGCTATAAAAATTTATCCAAAAATAATACAGCTTTTAACAAAAAAATAAATCTAGGATTTGCATTCCTAGATTTATTTTTTCTATTAAAACATTTTTAATAATTCTTCTTGCGAAACAACCTTTTTTTTCTCCAGTTTTTATATTTTCTAATTCTACAAATCCATCTTCTACCTTATCTCCTAAAATTGCCATATATGGTGTTCCAAATATCTTACAGTCTTTTATTTTAGCACCTAATGAAACATTTTCTCTATCATCTAAAATTGCCTTTCCAGATAACTTTTCATATAATTCAAATGCTTCTTCTTTTTTCTTGTCATTTTCTATTTTTGGTATTATTTGTACTTTATATGGAGCAATTTTTTTTCGTTTAAAGCCATTCCTGTTACTTTTTCATTTTCATCTCTTAATACTGAGTTTTCATAAATAGCTGCAAGTAGTCTGCTAACACCTATCCCATAGCATCCCATAAAGTATGGTTTATGTTTTCCATCTTTATCTATAAATCAATGTTCATTGAATCTGAATATTTTGTTCCTAATTGGAAAATATGACCTATTTCTATTGCTCTAACTTCTTTTAAATTAGAAATATCTTCTATTCCATATTCTTCTTTTAAGTATTCTTTATAATTTTCTTTTTCTAATACTTCTGTATTAAGCGCTATTTTAGTTTTATCGTCATATAGTATAGTATCTTCTCCTATACTTGATATCATCATAAACTCTTCGCTCTTTTTTTTCTCCCATTGCACCATTATCTGCAATTACTGAATTATTTCTATTCCCTAATCTCTTAGCAATTTCTAAATAAGCACGTTTTACATTATCATATGATTTTTGCAATCCTTCTAAATCAGTATCAAAAAACTATATGCATCCATCATTAAAAAAGCTTCTTCCTCTAAGTAAAAATCCTCTTGTTCTTATTTCATTTCTATACTTTTCTACAATTTGATATACTGTTGCTGGCATGTGTTTATATGATTTTAATTTTTCCCCATAAATTCTATACATGCTTTTTCTGCTGTTGGAGCTAAGCACAATGTTCCTCTATCTGATTCTATAACCATCATTGTTCCGTCTTCTACGTAATTTTTAAATCTACCAGACTTTTTCCATATTTGATGGCTGAAGTGTTGGTAATTGAATTTCTATGCAACCTACTTCATTTAGACATTCTTCTATAACTCTTTTCTATATTTCTTCTTATTAACATTGAATATTATTATATCCAAATATTCCAGTTCCATATTGAACTAATTGTCCTGATTGTAATAACATATCCTGGGCTGGATACATTTCATCTAAATTATTTACTCTTATTGTTCCTATTCCTGCTTTTGATAATCTCATATTATTTATATTGTATAAAATCTATACAATTCTCCTTTCTATTAATATATTAGCTTTTTATCACTTATACTCGGGCTTTCCTTCTCTTCTTTAGCTAATTCTTTTACGCCATCTTCCTTTTCCTCTTCTAAATCATCTATTACTATTTGTCTATTACTGTCTAACTTATATTTTGGTAGCTCCGGGTAAGTCTTTAATTGAGTTTAACCCAAACACTTTCAAGAAGTTTTCTGTTACTTTATATGTCATTGGTTTTACCTGGCAAGTCCGCTTTTCCAGCTTGCTCAATTAAATTATATTCTAATAGTCTATATAGTGATGCTGCTGAATCAACACCCCTTTATTGAATCTACATCTTGCTTAGTTGCCCTCATATTATATGCAATAATACTTAGTACTTCCAGTGTTGCTTGTGATAAAGTCGGTTTTTCTTGTTTTCCAGCAAGTTCATATAAGTATTCATAATACTCCTTTTAGATGAAAGCTGATATCCATCTTCTACCCTAATTATTTCTAAACCTCTTCCTAAACTATTATATTCTTCTTTAAGTATTCCTACTGCTTTTATTATTTCTTCGAATTAACTTCTAATATTGCCATTAATTCTTTAATTTTCACAACTCTGCCAGCTGAAAATACAATAGCTTCTATTACTCCTTTTAACTTTTCTTCTTCCATTTTCTAGTTCCTCATTTTTTATTATATGCATATTATATCACGCTATAATAAAAATGGTCAAGAAATATCCTTACTTTAACTTACCTAAGCTTTTTTTCATTGTTTCTATAATTTCATACAATAAAATATAAATTTTACTTTTTTCTCTTGTCATTTTTACATATTATAGTATATTAAAAACATAAGAAATAATCTAAGTGGAGGTTAAATATAATGATCGAAGAAAATAATGAGCAAAGAGAGAAAAAAAATAGAAATTATTCAAGGCTCTTCAAAAGATTTACAAATTTCTGACGTTAAAGATAGCTTAACATTTGAAAAACCAGAGCAACAAAAAAAAGGATAACATTATAATTCCAGAAAATACTGACACTAATAACGAATAATTTATATTATAAAATAAAAACATATATTTTAGCTTGATGTAACATATCTCTAACATATATCACATCATTACCAAAATAAAAAATATGTTTCTTCTTTTAAATTTTTAAGCTATAATAAGCTAGCTCCTATAATACCAGCATCATTCTTTAATTTTGCCCTCACCAGTTTTACTTTAGTATCTTTATTAAATAAATTATCTTTAATTTTTTTCTTCTAAAATCGGAATAAATATATCTGTATAATAAGAAAAAACTTCCACCAAAGCAAATTGCTTCTGGTTCAAATATAGTAATAAGATTTGCGAGTCCTATACTTACATTATTTAAATATTCATTAACAAATTTGTTTACTTTTTTCTTTATTTATATTTTCCTTATATAATTTTGTACTTCTTCTCCTAGCAAATTCTTATCTAATCCTAATTCTTCAATCGCTCTTGCTTTAAACCTTTTCATTGATGCAAAAGTTTCATAGCATCCATTTTTTCCGCAATTACATTTTATTCCGTTTTTATCTATTACCATATGTCCTAATTCAAACCCTGGATTTTGGATTGGCTTTTTAGCATATCTCCATTTATAAATACAGCTGAACCTACTCCTGTTCCAATGCATAAAAATATGCAATCATTATATTTTTTTAATGCCCCATACTCTTTTTCTGCTAATCCTGCACACTTTCCGTCATTTTGTAAATTAACTTCTGTTTTATATAATAACTCTAGTTCCTTTGCTAAAGCATATTCTTTTTATATGTAAGTTTACTAAGTTTCTTATCTTCCCATTCTTAGGACTACCATGGAACAGCTACCCCTATTTTTAAAATATCCGAAGCTGAATAATCGTTTTTATCTAGTAATGTATCTATCTCATTTTTATTATATTAAAATTAATTTTTTAATTCTTTCTTCATCATTTATATTTGAAATATTTACATCCATTGTCTCTTTTGCTAAAAAGTTCTCCATTTTTTTTTTCAATTATTCCACTTGAAATATGACTTCCACCTATATCTATACCAATTCTCATTTTTTCACCTTTATTTTATATTTTTTAATTAATTAATACATAAAAAAAGGAACAGCTTCCTGCTCCTTTTTACATCTATCTTATACATCAACTGCTTCAAATAGGAAGTTACCCATATAAACCTCAATACAAGGAACTAGTACAACTAATGTTATAAATATAATTAGTACACCAATTACTGCATATAATATTTGTGGTAATATCTTTACTATTTTTCCATAATTTGGTCTATATCCATATCCATATATTCAACTAGCTTTATCCATCATTGCTGGCAAATCTGTTTGCATTCTATTTTAGCATCTCTGTAATCATTGGTTTTGCTAATCCAGATTTTTCAAATGGTTCTACCCAAGAATCACCTATAATAATGTTGTTTATCGCTGTTTCGATTATAGAAAGCATTACCAAATTTTTTACTACGTTTTTACCAACTTCCAAAGCTTCTTGTATTCTCATACCATTTTTTAAGTTTAACATCATTGCTTTTGATAATCTTGAAAAATCAATCGCAAAAAATTAGTTCTCCAAAAAACTGGCATTCTATATTTAAAATAATCCCATCTATATCTTCCTCTAGGAGTACTTTTCCATAAAAAGAATAATCCTAATAATGCTGCAACTATTAGAGTTGGTATTAACCAGTACTGTTGTGCTTTATTTAAGAAATTTGAGAACATTATAGTATACCATGGAAGTGTCGCTTTAGTTCCTACCTGATCAAATACATCTTGAATAATAGGTACTACATACATACTTCCGAAAAAACAATAATACAATTAACACTACAAATTGCATAATATTTGGAACCAATATTTTCTTTAATTTCTTATTTAACTCATCAGCTGAGTCTAAGTATTCTACCGCCTGTCTTAAAGATTCGTCAAGTGAACCTGATAGCTCTCCAACTTTAACCAAATTTATATATATATATGGAAATATATCTGAATAGTATTCCATAGTAGTATACATATAATCTCCGGCTTCAACACCTGCTAATATATCTTCTAATACCCCCTTTAGTGTAAAGTTCTCAGTTGACTGTATTATTGTTCCCAATGCGTGCACATTATTAAATCCTGCTTTTTTAAGCAAATATAAATTTTGTGTAAATATTACTAAATCTCTATGTGTAACTTTTTCTGTTTTTGAAAGTTGCATATTAATTTTTTCAACAGTTGATAATTGTCTTGCATTTTTATTTTTACTAATATCTGCTGAATTGGCAAGCTGCATTAATTCATCAATATCTGTTACATTCTTTTTTTGTAGTTGTTTTTCCATACTTTCCAAAACTAACTTGTGTTACATCAATTGGCATTAATCCATTTAATTTTAATTTTTTTTTACCAAGCTTTGTTTACTTTTTTTTTTTTTTCTTGTTTTATTTCTTACTAAAACTCCGTTTGAATCTACTGCCCTGTACACATACTCTGGCATACCTTACCTCCTTTTACATATTAATTCGATTTTGCATATTCATTGCACCTTGAGATTCTTCTTTTTTTAGTGCCATTTGTCTAATTGTTCTATTTAATACTTCTAAATTCTTTTCTTCTACTTGTGCTTTTGCCTGCTCTAGTGTTATTTGATCATCTGTAAATAATTTTTGCAAGAGAATTTATTAAACCAATACTTCCATTTATTGAAGCACTTTGTATTGCATCTTCAATTTCTGATACACTTAATTTGTCTTTTTCTTATTAATCCTGCTACTATATTATCTACAACCATTACTTCTGGCACTAACGATAATGTTCCATATTTATTTTTAATTAATCTTTGTGATACAACCAATTTTAATAGTGAAGCAATTAGATATTTCTGTTGTGTTTGGTCTCCTACATCATAGAAGTTAATCATTCTGTCAATTGTTTCAGCACATGATTTTGTGTGAAGTGTTCCAATTACTAAATGTCCAGATTCTGCTGTTTCTATTGCTGCATCCATTGTTTCTCTATCTCTTATCTCTCCTATTATAAGGATATCACAGTCTTCTCTTAAAGAGTTTTTAGTACCAATACTATATGTTGGAATATCTCCACCAATTCCTACTTCTTTTTTGTATTATAATTGATTTCTTGCTCTTATGTCTATACTCTACTGGACTTTCTAGAGTCAATATTTTTTGTTTTCGTTTTCATTTATATAATTAATTAATGCATTTAATGTAGTTGATTTACCAGAGTTAGTCTTTCCTGTTACTAAAATTAATCCCTGAGGTTGGTGTGTGTCATTCTTCTTACTATATCTGGTACTCCTAATTCTTCATATGTTGGAAGTTCATTTCTTATTAATCTGGTTGTAATTACAGGAAGCCCATCTGCTGCACAAATATTAACTCTAAGACGTATATCATCAAATACAGCTGATGTATCTAATATTTTATTTTCCTTATAGAATTTATCTTTGTCTACATTTCCTTGTAAAAATAATCATATATTTCAAAAATTTCATCTTTACCTATTATATCATGCTCTTCTAATTGCGTAAGATCTCTATTTACCCTTATTATAGGCTTCATTCCCGGTATAAAATGAGCATCTGACGCCTTTAATTCTTTAGCCTTGATAAAACAGCATTTACATCTACCATTACTTTTATTTCCTCCTAATAAAATAATAATTTACTATTTAACTCTTCTAATGTAGTTAGTCCGTTTATTACCTTTTTAATTCCGTCAACAACTAGTGGCCTATATCCTTGTTTATACGCTTGATTTCTTATTTCTAATGTTGAAGCATCTTTACTTATTAATTCTTTTTATTTCATCTGTAACTAATAATGTTTCAAATACTGCTATTCTATCAAAAAAATCCACTATTATTACAATATTCACATCCTACTGAATCATAAGTTACTGGCTTTTCAATCTTAAATTCTACATTATACCTTTCTTCAATCTTTTTTATAATTGCTAATTCTTCTTCAGTAAATTGTCTTTCCTTTTTACATTTTGGGCATAACTTTCTTACTAGTCTTTGCGAAATAGAAGTTGCAAGTGTTGATGAAATATCATAATTTGATACTCCCATTTTTCTTAATCTTTCTACAACTTCAATTGCATTTATCGTATGCACTGTTGAAAGCACATAATGTCCTGTTTGACCCGCTTGCATAGCAATCTCTGCTGTCTCATTATCTCTTATTTCTCCTACCAAAATTATATCTGGATCCTGTCTTAAGATTGTTCTAAGTGATACTGCAAATGTTGTCTTAGCATCTATTTCTATTTGATTTAATCCAGGTATACGAATTTCTACTGGGTCTTCAATTGTTGTTATATTTATTTCTGGTTTGTCCAAATAATCTATAACACTATATAAAGTAGTGGTTTTTCCCTCTCCCAGTAGGTGCTGCTATTATTGTAATACTATTTCTTTTATCAAAAGCATTTCTTAATAAATTTTCATCATTTGGATATCCTAAATCGAAAATACTTTTAACCGCCATATCCTTTTTTAATAATCTTAACACAAATTTCTCACCGTGTATATTTCTTTGTGAAGAAACACGGATATTATAGTCTGGATACATAATTATTCTACCATCTTGTGGCTCTTGTTTTTCTTGATGCATATTTGAAATAGCTTTTAATCTTCCTATTATCTGTGATTGCTTTTCTTTATCTATTTCTGCTATTGTAAATAGCTTTCCATCAATTCTATATCTTACCCTAACTGCTTTTTTCAAGTGGCTCTATGTGAATATCACTAGCTCTTTTTTGCCATTCCAGTTCTTATTATATTATCTACTATACTTGTACCACTTGCATCTGTATCTATTTTCTCTGTTGATACGGATGTTATGTTTTCTAAAATCTCATTTATATTTGATTTAAAAGTCATGTATCTGTCCATTACTAAACCTTTGTTTAGCATTAATAATCTAATATTTTCAACATGCCTCTTTTTCTGTTACATCTGAAAAACATACTTTTATAGTACCATTTTCTACTTCAAAAGGAATTGCTCCTGCTTCTCTTGCAGTGTCAATTGAAATATATTTACTAACATCTATTTTTATATCTGCATCTGTTAGAAAGAGTGTTTTTTCTCCTAGGATTTCTCCCCATTGCTTTTAGTAAAATTATTGATTTGCTAATTTTAAATCATATAAGATATCCCCTAGCTTTTCTTTAGTATGAATGCTTTGATATGCCAAGGCTTCTTTTATATCCTCTTGTTTAACAATTCCTCTTCTTACCAATTCTATTCCTAAAGGTTGTCTTTGATTTGTAGCCATTATATTCTCCTTTCAAATTACCAATACTTTAATACATAATTAATTTGTCTTGTGTAAGTTTTTCCGTCATTTGAACCAATTTTAATATTAACATTTATATATTTTTATTATTGCTTTGTTGAAGTGTAGCAGTAAAAATATCTATATTTTTTGCTATTTTTTCTTTATTTCTGTAAATGGATTTCTTAGAATATACATACACATTTCCATTTGAAAAACTAATTTGTAAATTTCCATCTGTATTTGTTTTTTACTTCTGCATCAATACTTGATTTAGCATCTTCAACAAATCGTGTATTAAATTTTCCAAATTCACTTATTCTTATACTAGAATCATTAACATTTCCTAAATTTCCATAAATATAGTTACTTAAACTTGCTAGCATTCCTATAACTATTGAAAACACTATAATATATATAATTAAAATAGTTAAAGTAACACCTTTTTCTGATTTCATAATTACCACCTATTCTTTAACTTTTAATTTTACTTATCTCTATTGTCCTTGTTTCTTTGTCAAATGTATAAAGTAGTGTTATATTTATTCTTTTAACTAAATCTTCTGCTTCTGGATGGTCTTTTAGTATATTTTTTCTATTGTATAAGAAATTTTATACTTGTCCGTAGGAAGCCCCACTTCTCTTTGCGATTGCATTAACATCATCTGTATCATCATAAGCTTTTAAGTCAATTGCTTCACAAATCTTTTGTCAAGTAACTCATTGCATCCTCATGTATTTTAATTAATGATGCTTGTTTATAAATATTTAAATATAAAAGTTAAAATTAAAGATGTAAATAATACAAATATTATTACACCTGTTGTCATGTCTAATGTTGTAGCCCCTTTATTATTCTTAAAATTAATTTTCATTTATTCACCTACCAAAGTAAATATCCAATATATACAAATAAAACTGTTAATGCATTTGATATGCATAAGTAAAAAGCTATTGGCTCATTTTTTATATTTATAATGCTTTTTTTATTTTTGCTAAATAACTTGTTAATTATTAGTTTTACAGCAATTATTATAAGTGTAACAATTATTGAAACTATTGTTGCAACTTCATAAGTATATAATGAAATTATAATGCAAAGAACAATAATATTCATCCAATATGGATTTTTTCCTTTTTTTGAATCTCATATGTGTTTATTACAGTTATAATTGCAATTACTACTAAATAAATAATAAATCTATTTATGTTAAAACTTTCATCTATAAAGAAATTATATATGCTGTATAATATAGAAATTATTATTCCATATATTAATACTTTTTGTCAACTTTGAATGTTCTTTTATCGATACCTGCAATTAAAAATAAAAAATACAATATATAATGCTCCAAATCCAAATTCAATGATGCCATTTATATCTAATGTATAAACATTTATTCTTAAAAGCATTGCAAGTATTATAAAAGATATTCCACCTAAAAATTCCATAAGAAAATATCTTATGCTTATTTTTGATTTACAATATTACATTTTCCACCTAGAAAATGTAACTAAGAATTGGTATTAAATCTAAGAAAGATAATTTATGGTTGCATTTCGGACAATATGACCTCTCATGTGTTATATCTGATTTATTGGTATTCTATATGTTGCTAGTGTCAAAAACTTCCGAATATACATCCCATTGCAAATAATATTAAGTACAATATTACATTCATTTTTGCCCCTTTATTATATAAAGGTTACCTAAATACGAATAATTTAGGTAACCTCCATATTTAGTACTATTTATCTTTTGCTATATAGCACTTTATTATTTTATTGTTTAAAATAATTATTGTAAACGCTGTCAAAATCTTTATCGAATTGATTCATTGTTGTTGCTTCATTTGCTTCAGCATTTCTCCATGTACCTGCAGCATTTTGTGCTCTATTAAATATACCATTATTTCCAATAGATAAGCTGATAGCTACACCTGCTAAAATTAATAATACGATAATAGTTACAACTAAAGCTACTAATGTAATACCTTTTTCTTTTCTTAAACATTTTAAACTTCCTCCTTAGTAAATTTTTGTATATATTTATAAAATAAATATTACCGATAATTATTTAGTACCAGAATGCACATTTTGTGATTGATAGAAATTGTCTGTTACATTTTTATTTGAAGTGTCTGCGTGTTTCCGCTTACTCCATTTGTATTTGTAACATTTGACTCAGTATATAGTGCAAATGGATCTGGTTTTCCTGGATTATAACTTTGTACCTGTTGGTATTTAGTCAAATCTGAATTTTCAATTTTATAGTCTTCATCTTCCATTGAGAATGTATTTGTTACATTTGATGATATTTCTGCTTCTACATTTTCTGGTGTTGAATATGCAGTAACTTTTGCTGGTATAATTTTGTTATTTGAATATAATTATAAAATATTACTGCCATAACTAATACCAAAGCTATACATACTAATAATATAATGAAGATTTCTTTTAAAATAGATTTTGCCATAATAACTCCTATTCTGTCACATTTGAATTTGTTTCATTTGTATTTGTGTTTGTATTTTCTGTAACATCATTTGTTGTATTGCTAGTTGTTTCTTTTGTAGTATTATTTTCTGTTTCCGAAACATTATTTGTTTGTGTTGAAACTGAAGTTTTTCTTTGCTTAATCTTTACATCTTTTACTGTAAAATTACAAACACTTTGTGACATTGTGAAATCATCTATTGTAAATTCTAATGCTGGATCATTTTCCAAAGATGTTATGAAATTAGTAATTGCTAGATAATTTCCTGCTACTGTAAATCTAATTGTTCTGTACTCTGCAATTGTTCCTGCTGTAATATCTATGTTTATTGTTACACCTTCTGAAGTAGCATGATTTCCAAGTCTGCTCCACAAATATTCAATCGTATAATTTTTTTGTTTGTGTTGCCTGTTTAATTTGGCTATCTGTACTCACATTAATTAAATTTAAACATTCTTCTTTTGCTTCTGCTAAAGTTGAAATATCTTTCTTTAGTTTACTCAAATTTTGTGTGTAACGCTCATTTACTGTTTTTGCTTCTTCTATTTGCTTGTCCAAATCCGCATTCAAGTCTTGCAAAGCAGTAATTCCATAGACTTCCAATCCTCCAATTTTAATTCCTTTTGTAAAAGATAATCCCGCCAGTACAATTAATAATATTAATAATAATGACATTAATAACTTTCTCATTGTTTCTCCTTTTCGGGTTTATGGTAAGTCGCCTTCTATTGATACGACTACATATTCTCCAGTTTTTGTTCCTTCTGTTGATGTTACATTTAGTAAATATCCATTGTTATTCAATTTTGCTTTAAAATATGCAAGTTGTTCATATTGTTTTGATTGAGCTGTAAGCGCTATATGTTGTGTTCCATCAGCGTTTTGTGTATTTACTATTTTTACAAGTTGTACACTTTTTGGAATACAATATACTATTTGATTTAATAGTGTTGGAATTTGATTTTTTCTACTACGCTTTGTTTCTGCTTGTGAAGATGCATCATTTAATCCACTAACTATTGATTGATAATCTTTTGTTTTTGATAGTACTTTTGTATCATCACTGTTTACTGCTGCTATTTGCTTGTTAGTATCTTGTATAACATCCTTTGTTTCTTGTGTCTTTTCAAGAATTTGTGTTCCCCAAGAATAATGAACATCCAGAAAATACAACTATTACTAATATAACTGTTGCCATTGACCTTACAAGCCACATCTCTGAACGTGTTAGCTTCCCCTCAAATTCATATCAAATTTAAACGATGGCTTTTTAGCTCCCTTTGAACCTTTGCCTATTGACTTTATATCTGAATGTAATAATGTGTTTAAATCATCTTTCCAATTGCTTGCTTTAAAGTTTAAACTTTTTAGACCATAATCTAGTCCCTCCATAGCAAGTGCTATTGCACTATTTACCTCAATATAGTCTTTTTTTATATTAATCTTACTGTCATTTTGTGCAAAAAAGGTTTTAATATTTCACATTTTGAATCTTTAAAGTATTCTTGAAAATAAAGTTCTATATTATTAACTGCTGTTGCTAGTCCTGTTAAATATATTTTATCTATTTTTGGATACTTTTGTTTCATCTTTAGTATTTCATTTGCAATACTATAAAGTTGTGGTAATATAAAAGATAAATATTGATTTGTTCCTTCTAGCATATCAGGTGTTTCCATTGTATAAATCGTTGTATTTTTGCAAGCTTCATATGATTTCATATATGAGTTTTTCTTTTTCATTTATACTTTCCAATGGTTCCTTCATGCCATAAGAATTTTATCTATTGAATATACCTTTTGATTCAATATTGTTGTTATAGTCGTATCATTTTCAATGTTCACAATCATTACATTTTCACCTTTTTTGTGTCTGCAATGTTTGTTATTGATGTTGCAACTGGTGTAATTGATTTTATTTTTTGCCTTTGTTAACATAAGAATTTATTTCTTCTAAGTTATTTTACCTTCATATATAAATACAACTCGATTTCTATCCTTATTGTCAATATCATTTACTACCACATATCTTCCTTCATAAGCATTTGATTAATATGTTCATCTGCACATGTACTTTCGAATTCAGTATTTTATTGTTTTTTTCATATCGTTTTTGCTAAGTAAATTAAATATACTATAATAGCTAATTTTTCGTCTTGTGTATTTATACAAATCGGAATATTTATGCTGTTAGTTTCATTTATTATTTGACTTATATTTTTTGTCAAGTCGTCATAAAACTTAATTCCACAAGATGCAACACTTAATTGATTGTTGTTTTTGTTACTTTCGCGTATTTAATTACTTGATTAGATATGCTAATTCCTAAGCTTTCTTGCATCTTTCTTACTCCTTTTTGTATTTTATATTATTTTTTACTTTTTTGTACTTTTTATTCTGTTTTATTTTTTCCAAAGTTTTTTCTATCATATTTATTATAATATTTAAATTAAAAAGTCAATCGTTTATATCTCTTTGTAAAAAAAAAAATGTAATATTTGTAATATTAACGAAATTTTTGTACAATTTTGTAACTTTTTATTTTATTTTTTGTTATTTTGCACAACTTTATAAACATATTCCATCATGTAGTTTGACACTGAATCCGGTGCTACTTTTCCTGGTAAACCTTGTGCTGGTACAACTTTTATTCCTAATTTGTAAGCAGTATCTAAATCTACTCCACCGTGGTTTAGATGCAAGTTCCACAATTAATGTTTCTTTATTTAAAAAGATAAGTTTTCCTTTATCCAAAATTATCGATGGTATTGTATTAAATATAATATCCATTTTACATATATTATTTGTTAGCTCTTCTTTTTTTATAGGTTTATATCCATATGCTTCAATCCATGCCAAATCAATTTCTTTTTCTTGCCATAACATAAACATCTAATCCAAGCCTTTCTAATTTATTGCATAGAGTCTT
>VOFC01001568.1_pt1 | contig 48001 bp, 75 predicted proteins | sample 5384161 | NCBI WGS metagenome assembly VOFC01 (sample SAMN12384722, study PRJNA508395) | human gut metagenome | isolation source: healthy gut B | host: Homo sapiens | reverse complement strand
CATTTAGATAAGATCGATGCCCAGATCAATGAAAAATCAGTTGGCTGGAATGTCAGCCGCCTTGGAAAGGTAGAGCTTGCCATTATGCGTCTTGCTGTGTATGAGATCTTATTTGATGATACGATCCCGGGCTCCGTTTCCATCAATGAAGCGGTAGAACTGGCAAAGAAATACGGCGCACAGGAATCCCCGGCGTTCATCAATGGGGTACTTGCCGTTTGTTCCCAAAACAGAAAATTCATAAGAATTTTCTATTTTGGGAATACGCCGTTGGATGCGCACTCGCGCAAAGAGGAAAACTGCTTCGTAGCTGCGCTCGGCGCAAGAGTTTTGCGATGCAAAACTCTAAAAAAACAGAAATAAGCGAGAAATAATAGATGAAGCAAAATGTATATACTGTCAGCCAGGTTAACAGTTATATCAAAAACATGTTTGCACAGGATTTTTTATGCAGTTCCATTATGATTAAGGGTGAACTGAGCAATGTGAAGTACCATGGCTCTGGTCATATCTATTTTACCCTGAAAGATACTGGAGCTGCTATTTCATGTGTAATGTTTGCAGGAAACAGAGGCGGACTCAGCTTTCGGATGGAAGCAGGGCAGCAGGTTGTTGTAGGCGGAAGCCTTGATGTATATGAGCGTGACGGAAAGTACCAGCTCTATGCCAGACAGATCGAGCGTCTGGGAGACGGTTATCTGTATGAGCAGTATGAAAAGCTCAAAAAAGAGCTGGCGGAAATGGGCATGTTTGATGCAGCCTATAAAACAAAGATCCCCTTTTACGTCAGAAAGCTGGGCGTTGTGACAGCGCAGACAGGAGCTGCAGTCCGGGATATCATCAATGTGGCAAAGCGGCGGAATCCTTTTATTGAGATCGTTTTATATCCTGCCATTGTGCAGGGAGATCAGGCGGTCTGTAGCATTATAAACGGAATCCATGCACTGGAAAGAGAAGGCGTTGACGTCATGATCGTCGGACGAGGCGGTGGCAGCATAGAAGATCTCTGGGCATTTAACCACAGAGAAGTGGCGCAGGCAGTATTTGACTGCTCAGTTCCGATCATTTCGGCGGTCGGACATGAAACGGATACGACTATTATTGATTATGTGGCGGATCTCAGAGCACCGACGCCGTCTGCCGCAGCAGAGCTGGCAGTCTGTGATATGGCAGCAGTCGTGCAGCAGCTTTACGATCTGTCGCATAAGGTGGTGACAGCCATGCTGCAAAAGTGTAAGCAGCAGAGACTGTTGACGGAAAATATGGAACTCAGGCTCCGCAGTGTATCGCCGCAGATGGTACTCAGGCAGCATCGCATGCGCATTCTTTCCTTGGAGGAACAGCTTTCCTATCACATGGAACGAAAGCTTGCAGCACAGCAGCACAGGCTGGAGATCAGCGCATCGCGTCTGGAAGCATTATCACCGCTTGCAAAGCTGAAACAGGGATATGCATATGTGACAAAGGAAGAGCAGACTCTGACAAGCACTGCACAGATCACAAGGGATGATCAGATCCGTATTTATCTGCAGGATGGCTATGCAGATGCCCGGATCGAGGAAACGTATCAACAATCTGTATGATAAGACAGGCAGGAGAGCATATGGCAGAAGAAAAAAAGAAACTGTCTCTGGAGGAGGCATTTGAAAAACTGGAAACAGTCATCGAAACACTGGAACGACCGGAGACCTCTTTGGAGGAATCCTTTCAGGCATATAAGGAGGGAGTTTCCCTGGTGCAGCTTTGCAACGAACAGATTGACCGTGTAGAAAAAGAGGTCAGGGTGCTTTCGCAGGAAGGAGAAGCCGATGAGCAGCTTTAAGGAGACACTGGAGCAGAAAACAAAAGAAGCAGAAGAGATCATCAAAGCATATCTGCCAAAAGAAGAAGGCAGTCAGAAGACCGTCATGGAAGCGATCAACTACAGCGTGAAGGTAGGAGGCAAAAGGCTCAGACCGATCCTGATGCGGGAAGCCTTTACAGAGCTGGGCGGGCAGGGAGAGCTGATCCGGCCTTTTATGGCAGCCCTTGAAATGATCCATACGTATTCCCTGATCCATGATGATCTGGAAGCGATGGACAACGATGAATACAGACGCGGTCAGAAAACCACCCATGTGGTTTACGGCGAAGCAATGGCAATCCTGGCAGGTGACGGACTTTTAAATCTGGCATTTGAGACAGCAGCAAATGCATTTTTACTTGTACCGGGTGATACAAAGGCGGAAAAGGCAATGCTGATCCTCGGAAAGAAAGCCGGCATTTATGGCATGGTCGGCGGACAGGTAGCGGATATTGAAGCGGAAGAAGCAAAGAATCCACTTACTATGGAGCAGCTTTTGTTTATCCATGAAAACAAGACAGCAGCACTGATCCAGTCTGCACTCATGATTGGCGCAGCACTTGCGGGCGCAGGGCAGAAGCAGATCGATGAAATGGAACGGATCGGTTATCTGGTAGGTGTCGCATATCAGATCGAGGACGATATTCTGGATGTGACGAGCACGTTGGAAGAACTCGGAAAGCCAATTGGCAGTGATGAGAAAAAAATCATAAGACAACTTACGTGACACTGGTTGGTATTGAAAAAGCAAAAGAAGAAGCGGAAAGACTTTCAGAGGAAGCACTTGACAGACTGCATACTCTGCTGGGGGAGGATACGTTCCTGGAGGAACTGATCAGAAGTCTGGTAAACCGCAGAAAGTAGGCAGGGGTTATGTTGCTTGACAGTATACAAAAAGCGAATGATATCAAAAAAATAAAGGAAAAAGATCTGGACAGTCTGGCAGCGGAGATCAGACAGTTTCTGATCGAGAAGATCAGTGTATCGGGTGGTCATCTGGGGTCTAACCTTGGTGCAGTGGAGCTGACCATGGCACTTCATCTTTCTCTGGATCTGCCGACCGACAAGATCGTATGGGATGTCGGGCATCAGTCATACACACATAAGATACTGACAGGAAGAAGAGAAGGCTTTGAGACACTTCGTAAATTCGGTGGTATGAGCGGTTTTCCGAAGCGGAAGGAAAGCGACTGTGACAGCTTTGATACAGGGCACAGCTCCACTTCTATTTCCGCAGGACCTCGGTCTGGCGCAGGCAAGAGATCTTTTGGGAGAGAGGCATACTGTTGTGTCTGTGATCGGCGATGGTTCCCTGACCGGTGGAATGGCATATGAAGCACTGAACAATGCAGCGCATCTGGATACCAATTTTATTGTGATCTTAAATGACAATAATATGTCCATTTCCGAAAAATGTAGGCGGTGTATCCACTTACTTGAATTCCATCCGTACGGATGCCAAATATCTGGATCTGAAGGACAGCATTTATTACAGACTTCTCGAAATGCCCAAATATGGACAGGCGATCGTAAAGAAGATCCAGAATGCCAAAAACGGTATCAAACAGCTTATGATCCCGGGCATGTTTTTTGAGGATATGGGGATCAAATATTTAGGACCTGTGGACGGACATGATATCAAAGCACTCAGACGTGTTATTACGGAAGCCAAACGTGTCAAAGGAGCCGTGATCATTCATGTCATTACCCAAAAAGGGAGAGGCTACACGCCTGCGGAGAGACATCCGGCCAGATTTCATGGCGCAGAGCCGTTTGATATAGAGACAGGTATTCCGAAAAATCCGCATACAAAAGCAAATTATACGGATGTGTTTGCAACTGTGATGAATAAAATGGCGGAAAAGAATGATAAACTTGTGGCGATCACAGCCGCAATGCCTGACGGAACAGGGCTCAAGCGTTTCCGAAACCGTTATCCGGAACGATTTTTTGATGTAGGAATTGCGGAGGAGCATGCGGTCACATTTGCTGCAGGACTGGCAGCAGGCGGCTTGAGACCTGTTGTGGCGATTTATTCTTCGTTTCTGCAGAGGGGCTTATGATCAGATTCTGCATGATGTCTGTATTCAGAATCTGCCTGTTGTCTTTGCAATAGACAGAGCCGGACTGGTAGGAAGTGATGGTGAGACACATCAGGGTATTTTTGATTTTTCATTTCTTTCGAGTATACCGAATATGCATATCATGGCACCGAAGAACAAATGGGAGCTGGCTGATATGATGAAATATGCAGTTTTTTGAGGGACCGATCGCAATCCGGTATCCACGGGGAGAGGCATATGACGGTCTGGAGGAATACAGACAGCCGATCGCCTATGGAAAAGCGGAATGGATCTATCAGGAGAAAGAAATTGCTCTGGTGGCAGTGGGCAGTATGGTAAAGACGGCGGAACAGGTCAGACTCCGATTGAAGGAGGAAGGCTATGCAGACTGCAGCCTTTTAAATGCACGTTTTGTAAAACCGATCGATGAAGAGACAATCTGGATGCAGCGGGAACACATTCCCCTGCTTGTTACAATGGAAGAAAATGTTTTAAGCGGCGGCTTTTCTGAAAAAGTGATCGATCTGATGGAAGCAAACGGCAATCCGGCAGAAGTGCTTCCGATCACCTTGCCGGATGAATATGTAGAGCATGGAAATGTGGAGCTTCTGAAAAAAGAGGTTGGCATTGATACAGAGTCGATCGTCAGAAAAATTCTGGCAACGCTGAAAAACAGATAAAGAAAGGCTCAGAGCATGAAAGAGAGACTGGATGTATTACTGGTAAAACAGGGATTTGCGCCTTCCAGAGAAAAAGCGAAGGCAATCCTGATGTCCGGTATTGTATATGTGGACGGACAGAAGGAGGATAAGGCCGGAACCATGTTTGATCCGGAGAAGATAAAAATTGAAATACGGGGAAATACCCTTCCCTACGTCAGCAGAGGCGGACTGAAGCTGGAAAAAGCATTGCAGGTATTTCCGATCGATCTACAGGGAAAGACCTGTCTGGATATCGGTGCTTCCACCGGCGGTTTTACGGATTGTATGCTCCAGAATGGAGCCGAAAAGGTATTTGCGGTGGATGTCGGACATGGACAGCTTGACTGGAAGCTCAGAAATGATCCCCGGGTGGTCTGCATGGAAAAGACGAATTTCCGGTATATGCACCGGCGGATGCGCTTGGACAGCAGGTAGATTTTGCTTCCTGTGATGTTTCGTTTATTTCTCTGACGAAGATCTTAGGACCGGCTTTTGAAAGCCGCTCGGACAGATGGTATGTCTGATCAAGCCGCAGTTCGAGGCCGGCAGAGAAAAGGTTGGGAAAAAGGGTGTTGTGACAGATAAGGCTGTGCATATGGAAGTGGTGGAAAAGATCACACAGTTTGCCATGCAGACGGGTTTTCACCTGCTGGGACTTGATTTTTCGCCGATCAAAGGACCGGAAGGTAATATAGAATACCTTTTGTATATGGAAAAAGAAAATGATCTGGCAGAGGGTGTGAATCAGTTGTCTGTTCAGATTGCAGATGTTGTAGAGAAGGCACACGGAAATTAGATGAATAATTTTTATATTGTGACGAATGTGACGAAAGACAAGTCGCTGGAAACAACAGATTATATAGAAAAGTATCTGACGGAGCATGGCAGGCATGTGACTGTCATGGTCAGAGGTGGGATTGAAAAGGGATGCAGGAAGATAAACATCTGCTGCAGATCCCACCGGAGACAGATTGCATTTTAGTGCTTGGCGGAGACGGAACGCTGCTTCGGACAGCAAGAGATACGGTCGGTCTTGGGATTCCGCTTCTGGGGATCAATCTTGGAACACTCGGCTTTCTGGCAGAGGTGGAAAAGAGCGGTATTACAGATGCACTCGATCATCTGATGCAGGACAGTTATGAGATCATGGACCGGATGCTTTTGTCGGGGAGTGTGATCCGGGATGGGAAAGAACTCCTGAAGGCTCATGCACTGAATGATATTGTTGTAAACCGCTGCGGGCATCTGATGGTTCTGAATTATGAGGTGGTTGTCAACGGACAGCTTTTATGCCATTATAAGGCTGACGGTATGATCCTTGCATCACCGACCGGATCGACCGGATATAATATGTCTGCGGGAGGTCCGATCGTGGAGCCGGGCGCAAGACTGATGGTAATGACACCGATCTGCCCGCATACGTTAAATACAAGAAGCATTATCCTGTTCCGGAGGATCAGGTGGAAATTGTGATCGCGGAAGGCAGAGACGGGCAGGCGCAGCAGGCTGAGGTTAACTTCGACGGTGGACAGGCACAGATGCTGACAACCGGTGACAGGATACGGGTGCACCAGTCGGAGCAGGTTGTGAGACTTTTGCATATTAACAAGGTAAGCTTTTTACAGATGCTTCATAAAAAAATGGGTGAAGGATAATGAAAAGAAACAGACAGGAAGCGATCCTGCGTGTAATCTCACAATATGAAGTGGAGACGCAGCAGGAACTGGCACAAAGGCTGAAGGAAGAAGGCTTTGAAGTCACACAGGCGACGGTATCCCGTGATATCCGGGATATGAAGCTTTCTAAAATGCCGACAGGAGAAGGACATCAGAAATATGTCCGGTTTCATAATGATGAAAAACATCTTTCCGGAAAATATGTCAATGTCTTAAAGGAAGGATTTGTTTCTATTGATATGGCACAGAATATTCTGGTCGTGAAAACAGTGTCCGGAATGGCAATGGCGGTTGCAGCGGCGATCGATGCCATGAAATATCCGGAGATTGTCGGTACGATCGCGGGAGACGATACGATCATGATGGCGGTCAGAACGGTTGAAGATACAAAAGCCTGATGAATCAGATTCTGCAGTTGGTTCATTAACTAAGGCTGTAACCTGCCATGCAGGTTAGCTGGTCATACATTTGCTTCGCAAATATGTGACAAGATCTGGAGTATAAGGAAAATCATGTTAGAAAGTTTAAAGGTAAAAAATGTTGCACTCATTGATGAGTCCGAAGTGACATTTGGAGAGGGACTCAATATTCTGACCGGTGAAACGGGAGCGGGTCAAGTCGATCCTGATCGATTCGATCAATCTGGCACTCGGCGCGAAGGCAGACAGCAGTCTGATCCGTCAAGGGGCGGAATATGCGTATGTGGAGTTGTGTTTTCAAGTAAATAATGCCTCCGTGATACAGAAGCTGAAAGAGTTGGAAGTCTTTCCGGATGAAGAGGGTAGAGTTCTGTTGCAGAGAAGAATCATGACCGGAAAGAGTAGCTGCAGACTGAACGGAGAAAGTGCTACGGGCAAACTCCTGCAGCAGGTAGCAGCTGTTTTGATCGATGTACACGGACAGCATGAGCACCAGTCGCTTCTCAATGAAAAAAGCATCTGGAAGTACTGGATGCATTCTGCGGTGACAAATTACAGGCTGTCAAACAGGAACTTGGTGCAGCTTATGCAGCCTACAGAGAAAAAAAGAAAAACTGGTAAAAGAAGCACTGGATGAAGATGGCAGCAAAGACCGGGAGATCGCACTTGCCAGATTTGAGCTTGAGGAAATAGAAGCAGCGGCTCTGATCGAGGGAGAAGATGAGAAGCTGGAAGCTGATTTCAGACGGATGGAAAACAGCAGGCAGATCGGGGAAAGTCTTTCACAGGCAGATGCCTGCTTAAACAGCTATGAACAGGAAAACGCAAGAGATCTGATCGGCGCAGCGGCAAAATGCGTAAGCGATGCGGCAAAATATGATGCATCCCTTGCACCGTGTGTGGAAAGCTTTGCGCAGGTGCAGGAGCTTTTGCAGGATATCGGCAGAAGTTTGGGACATTATATAGAAAGCATGGAATTCGATGCACAGACTTATACAGATACAAAAGAACGCCTGGATACGATCAATAAATGCAAAACAAAATATGGCAATACTATTTCCGAGATTTTGGCATATGCACAAAGCCAACAGGGATTTCTGCATAAATACGATGATTTCGAGCAATATAAAATAAAGCTGCAGGAAGAACTTGCACAGCAAAAAGAAACACTCCTTGCATTATGCCAAAAGCATCTAAGATCAGATGCAAAGAGGCTGCAAAGCTGGAAAAAGAAATGAAGCAGGCACTTCTTTCCCTGAATTTCCCATATGTGGATTTTGCGATCGAAGTGGAAAACAGTGAGACACATTTATCCACAAACGGAATGGATCATGTCCGGTTTTTGATCTCATTAAATGCCGGACAGGAAAAGAAACCACTTTCGCAGGTGGCAAGCGGCGGCGAGCTTTCCCTGTATCATGCTGGCACTCAAATCCGTGCTTGCAGAGCAGGATGAAACAGAGACACTCATATTTGATGAGATCGATGCAGGCATCAGTGGTAGGACAGCATGGAAAATTTCGGAAAAACTGGCAATCCTTGGCAGAGCACATCAGGTGATCTGCATTACCCATCTGCCGCAGATCGCAGCGATGGCGGATCAACATTTTGTGATTGAAAAGCAGCAGGATAAAAATGGCACGCAGACAAAGCTGACGGCACTTTCCAAAGATGGTATGCTTTCCGAGATCGCCCGGCTGCTTGGCAGTGATAAGATCACGGATGCAGTGATGCAGAACGCCGGCGAACTGAAAGCCATGGCAGACGAAGCAAAGAAAACAGCAAAATAATACCAAACTAACCTGAAAAATAACGCACATACTAAAAGAGAAATCTTAAGTATGTGCGTTATGTCATGTAGCGATAGATACATGATGTATCCCCGAGCATCGCGAAGCGATTATGCATGCGAGGGGTTCACGTTATGTCATGTAGCGAGGTAACGAAATCAAGCGGCAGCGAAGCTGACATTTGATTTCGCCCGAGCGTACAACGAGAAAATCAAAAGCGCGAAGCGCGGCTGACAGCAGAGCTGGCAGGATTTTCGAGTCTGTAGCAGATACATGACGAGAAAGGAAACAATCATGGACAGAGCTGGAAAAATTTACAGATATATGCTGTTTTCTATCTTATTCCTCAGTTTGCTGCTGATCGGCTTTCTGGGGGTATCGGATCAAAAAAATGATCCCTGATCAGATCCTGCTACGCAAAGGTCAGACCGAGGAACTGAACATTGGAATCCCGGTTTCCGCTGCTGTACAGACAACCGGTACAGATCGCAGCAAAGAAAATGCAAGGATCACAACACCTGTAGTATCTGCCTTTCATATGACTTCCGATACAGGAACAAGCTATGAAATGCAGCTCCGTTTTCTGGGGATCATTCCTCTGAAAACCGTACAGATGCAGACTGTTGCAGAGCAGGAAGTGTTTGTTTCCGGAAAACCGATCGGTATTTATTTAAAAACACCGGGCGTGCTTGAGATCGATACAGGGATGTTTACAGGAAGCAGCGGAGAATCTGTCTGTCCGGCAGAAGGCATCCTGCAGTCGGGGGGATTATGTAATGCAGATCAACCATACAGATCTGAAGGTAAAAGGATTTCGTAAACAGGATCAAAAACAGCAATGGGGAGCAGATGATCCTTACCATCCAAAGAAATGGGGAAAATGTCAGAGGTACGTCTTACGCCGCTGCAGTGCGAAGAAGGAGTCATAAGATCGGTGTCTGGGGTCAGAGACAGTGCACAGGGAATCGGAACAATGACTTATGAGACGGCAGACGGACATTTCGGTGCACTGGGACATGGTATTGCAGATGCTGATATCGGAGAGCTTTTAGCACTTTCCAAAGGCAGTGTTTATGATACCTGTATTCTGGCAGTCCATACATCGGATGGTACAAAGCCGGGAGAATTGACAGGTATTCTCAGCTTTGATGAAGAGGATTACCTTGGCAGGATCGAAGAAAATACAGAAGCCGGGATATATGGAAGCTTTTGTAAACCGTCCAAAGCTGACAGCGGGGATGAAGTGATCATAGAGACAAGTTTGGATACATCCGGAAAAAGTGATGTGACAGAGTCTATGAAATATCCTATCGCCCTCAAGCAGGAAGTACAGGAAGGAGCGGCACAGATTTATACGTCCTTTGACGGAACAGGAGCATTTTATGATATCGAGATCACGCAGCTTCGATATGAAGATGACGGTAACCAGAATATTACCCTGACGGTGACTGATCCGGTGCTGCTTGCCAAGACCGGCGGGATCGTGCAGGGGATGAGCGGAAGCCCGATTCTGCAGAACGGAAAGATTGTAGGAGCGGTCACCCATGTACTTGTCAGACAGCCGGAAAAAGGATACGGGATCTTTATAGAAAACATGATGGAACGTAATTAAGAAAATCTTCAGAAATCGCTTTTCGTAATTGAAGATTGTCATATTTACGAAACAAACAAAAATGCAATGCATCATTTTGGTAAATTGTTACAAAACAGAAAAGGCGAGACGACAGAAAGTATTGAATAAGTGCTATAATATGCAAAAATCAGTGACAAAATAGGTGCTTTCGCATATGTGACAGCACATGTGACGAGTTCCGACTATGCTTGACAGAAAATGCTTTATTGCGTATAATCTGTCATTAGTACAATATATAAGAACCTTTCAATTAAATGGAGATACACCAATGATAGATGTTCATTGTCATATTTTACCGGGGATTGATGATGGCAGCAGGAATACAGAAGAATCCAAAGCTCTCATCAGTGAGGAAATGAATCAGGGATAAATACAATCATATTTACACCACATTTTTATGCGCAGAGGGATTCCGTAGGTCATTTCTTGGAAAAGCGTGCAAACAGCTTTTCGCGCTTACAATCAGCAGTACAATTTGATAAGATCGGACTGAAGCCTCATTTAGGTGCAGAGGTATACTATTTTGGTGGAATTGGGAAGGCAGAGATGGTTCCGGAGCTTTGTGTGACAGGAACAGATATTCTGCTGTTGGAAATGCCATTCGGTCAGTGGACAAAGGCTGTCTACGAAGATGTGGAGCAGCTTGTAAAGAAGCGAAGCTGACTGTGATTCTGGCACATGTTGAGCGGTATTTTCAGTTCCAAAAGGACAGCTCAGTCATGGAGCAGGTATTGGCGCTGCCGCTGATCGTGCAGCTGAATGCGGAAGCCTTCTAGGCGGCGTAAAAGCTTACCGATTTTGCAGGCAGAAAAGAAAAAGAAGCAATGCCTGTCCCTTCTTTCCGAAGACAGAGATATCCTGCTTGGTACGGATGCCCATAATATGGTAAGCCGTAAGCCTAATATGGAGGCTGGCAGAGCAGTAGTCAGAGAAGCACTCGGCGCAGAGAGACTTGACAGGATCGATGCACTGGGCAGCAGGCTGTTTGGCTGATCTGCAGCAGATAGAAAGGTTACAACTATGATACATAATAAAAAGTACAAGTATTCCTTGGTGTGCTTCTGCTTGTTGTAGTGCTGGCTGCCATGTATTTTGCCTGCATGCGCTGGATCGAAGAGATACCGGAAATACAGATGATGAAGAAGATGATTACGCTTATGTATCAGGCGATAATGAGATCATTTTCGACGGAAAGATTTACAAGCTGGATCATAATGTGAAAAACTACCTGATCATGGGTACGGATGCAAGCGGTAATGAGGATGCCAAGGGAGAAGCATATCAGGGCTCCATGGCGGATTTCCTTATGCTGATGATGATTGACGAGACTGATAAGAAGTATGGATTTATGCCACTCAACAGAGATACCGTTACTGATATCCAGATGATCGATCATAATGGGGATCTGATGGATTACCGGAAATTATATCTTTGTACCGCACACTGGTATGGCGGTTCAAAGCGGCAGAGTTGTATCAATACAGCAGATGCGGTTTCCGATTTTCTGCATGGCGTTCCCGTGAATGGCTATCTGGCAATTCCGATGGATCATATATCGGATCTGAATCATGTGCTTGGCGGTGTAACAGTTACGCTGGAAGATGATTTTTCAAAGGAAGATCCGGCAATGACAGCAGGCACAACACTGACACTGACCGACGAGCAGGCAGCAATTTTCCTGCGGGGCAGAATGGAAGTCGGTGACGGCGAAAATACATCCCGTATGAGACGCCAGAAAGCATATCTGCAGGCAGCAATCTCACAGATACAGCTGCAAAGCAGCGAGGATGCAAAATTTATGGCAAAAGGCATATCAGCAGATTATGGAATATGCCACGTCAGATATGAATATGAATGCGATTACAAAGCTTGGACAGCATCTGGATGAATACGAGTCGCTTGGATTTGTTGAGATAGCAGGGGAGACGAAGCTTGGTTACGACAGATTGGAAGACGGCAAAGAACATGCAGAATTTTTTGCAGATGAACAGTCACTGAAGGATGCAGTATTCAAACTGTTCCCACTCAAAGATACAGGGGAGAGGGAAGAAGATGCATCAGATGAATCAACAGATTCCTCAGACAGTGAATAAGCAGGAATAAAGAGAAACTACAGACACAGGAAGGAATACAAACATGAGTCAGCAAACAGACAAAATAAAGACTCTGTCAAATGCAAATGAAGAAGAGACAGAAATCGATCTGCTTTGAACTTTTCTACTATTTAAAAAGCAAAGCTTGTGTGGCTGATCAGCTTTTTTCGTGATCGGTGCAGTGATAGCAGGCCTGATCACCTATTTTCTGATCACACCCAAATATACAGCAACCTCTAAGCTCTACATGGTATCCGCTTCCAGCGATTCCATTGTCAACCTGTCAGATTTAAATCTTGGTACTTCCCTGACAGATGACTATGTAGAACTTTTAAAGATCAGACCAATTTTTGAAGAAATCATCAAAGAACTGGATCTGGATTATACATATGATGAACTGCTTTCCATGACAAGTATCGCATCACTCAATAAAACAAGACTTCTGGGAATTACTGTAGAGTCTACAGATCCGGTAGAAGCAAGAGATATTGCAAACGCACTTGCCAATAAAGCAGTCTCTTATGTGCCTGAGGTAATGGAAACAGCAACACCGAATATTGCAGAGCTTGCGATCACACCAAAATTCAAGAGTTCTCCGAGCCTTCCGAAGAACACGATCATTGGTGCTCTTTAGGACTGGTTCTTGCCGCCGGTGTATGTACAGTCCGCTTCTTAATGGATGATACCTTTAAGTCCGCTGAGGATGTGGAGAAGACATTTGGCGTTATGCCACTGACAATCATTCCGGAAGGCAATTTGGAAGGAATCGATGACAAGGCAGAGCAGGAGATCCGTAAACAGAAAAAGAAGGAAAGAAAGAAACGGAAGAAGGAGGCAGCAAATGAGTAATCAGAATAAAGTTATACTTGAAATATGCCGTCTCTTCCATATGCAATAGAAGAAGCAGTCAACAGACTGCGTGTCAATATGAGCTTTCTGGGGGAAGATGTCAAAAAGATCATGGTCATCAGTACAATGCCGGATGAAGGCAAGAGTTTCGTGACAATGCAGCTCTGGAGACAGATGGCTGAGACAGGAATCGACAGCGTGCTGATCGATGCAGATATGCGAAAATCCGTTATGGTGGATAAATATGACATCAAAAAGGAAGACAGTGGTAAGATCCTTGGCTGTTCTTATTATCTGGCAAATGATATCCCGTTAGAGCAGGCAGTACTGAAGACCCAGTATGAGCATGGTGATATCCTGCCAAATAATGATAATGTGGTAAATCCAAGCATTTTGCTTGAAAATCATAAATTTGCTGATATGCTCGATGAACTTGCCGGCAAATACAGATATGTGTTTGTCGATGCGCCGCCGCTGAATCTTGTATCGGATGGTGAGCGGATCGGTTCTCTTTGTGATGGAGCAGTCCTTGTTGTCAGAGGCAATTCCACACCGAAGAGCATTGTCAAAAACTCTGCACTGCAGCTTGAGCGTGCAGGCTGTCCGCTGCTTGGCGTGGTGCTCAACCGTGTCAAGGGTGCAAACGGTGGCTACTACTATAAACAGTATGGCGGTAAACACTACGGCTATGGATATGGTAAGGGCTACGGTGACGGCTATGGGTATTACGGAGAGAAAAAGTAGTTCCGGATAGCCATGGTATGTTATTCATTTTGTATGTATTCTGCTTCGGCAGTTTACATAAATATTCTTTGGGAAAGGAGGATAAATCCAATGTTCAAGTCACTGAAAAAGGTTTTAGTAGGTGTTTTAGCTTCCAGCTTAGTTCTTTCAAGCGTTGTATTTGCAGCAGGTTCTGCTACAGATGCTCCAGCAGCAAAAGAATTCTCCAAGGCAGCTAAGAAAGCTACAGTTACAGTTGCTAAGGATGTTACAGTAGTTAATGCTGGCGCATTCAACAAAAAGAACGTAAACGTTAAGTTTGCTTCTAAGAAAAAAGTTACTGTAAAGAGAAACGCTTTCAAGAACGCTAAAAAGCTGAAAACTATCACAGTTTACAAGAACAAAGTAACCTTCAAGAAGGGTGCTTTCGGTAAGCTGAACACAAAGAAGATGACAATCAAGGTTAAAGGACTGAAGAAGAATTCTAAGGCTTTCAAGAACTACAAGAAAGCATTAAAGAAGGCTGGCTTCAAGGGTAAGGTTAAGGCAGTTAAATAATTTTACCTACCTGGATGCATCTTAGGGTCCTGGCAAGGCTTCGGCCTTGCCAGATGATCTGTGGAATGGATGAATAAAGCTTTCTGCGGCGCAGGGAGCTTTTTATATAAAAAGTAAAAATAAAATCATGTGCCAAAAAGTCCTGGGAGGGCAAAGGCGCAAACGGGATAATGGGATAATGGGGATAAAACCTTGTATACATTACAGGGAAAAAGAAGGGAAAATACGACTATGTCAAAGGAAAAGATGAACAAAAGAATTGATACGCAAAAAGCGATCAGAGTATTTCTTCTGGGATTGTATGATGCACTGGCAGTGCTGGTATCCGCATTTCTGGCATTATATATCCGGTTTGATATGCACTTTTCAGCCATAGATTCTAAATATCTGGAAGCTGCTTTATTGGTGGCACCTGTTACAATTCTGGCTACATGGATCATTTTTAAAATAGAACATTTGTATGATAGTCTGTGGAATATGCAAGTGTCAGGGAACTGTTTTTTTTTCAACAATCTCCTGTGTGCTTGTTGTGATCATCCAGGCTCTCTTTATAATTCTGGTGGATCCATATTATGTACCGAGATCTTTTCATTTCCTGTTTCTTTTGCTTTTTTTCTGCTGCTGGTCGTGGGAAGCCGCTTTTCATATCGCGCAATACGGCTCTTCAGATGGTCTGTTACCGGTAATGACGGAAAGGGAATTCGGAATATCATGGTCATTGGTGCGGGGCAGGCAGGAAGACTGATCGTGGAAGAAATCAAGCATTCCAATGAGATGGATGCAAGAGTCTGCTGTATCATAGATGATGACAGAGCCAAAAAGGGAAAATATCTGCGTGGTGTGGAGATTGTCGGAGACAGAGACTGTATCATATCCGCAGTGGAGAAATATAATATCAATCAGATTATATTGGCAATGCCTTCTGCAAGCCGCAGGACGCAAAAGGAAATACTGGATATCTGTAAAGAGACAGAGTGCGAGATGAAGATCGTACCGGGTATTTACCAGATGATCAACGGCGATGTGCTTATGAGCAAACTTCGTAAGGTAGAAGTGGAGGATCTTCTTGGCAGAGATCCGATCAAAGTCAATGCGGATGATATTTTTAACTATATTACCGGGAAGACTATTCTTGTGACTGGTGGAGGCGGTTCTATCGGTTCAGAACTTTGCAGACAGATCGCCGCACATCAGCCTGAAACATTGGTTATTTTTGACGTATATGAAAATAATGCGTATGACATCCAGATGGAACTTCGGAAAAATTATCCGGATATGCATCTGGAAACGATCATCGGTTCTGTCAGGGACAGCAGAAAGATTTTTCAGGTATTTGAACAGTTCCATCCTGATATCGTATATCATGCGGCCGCACACAAGCATGTACCGCTTATGGAAGACAGTCCGTGTGAAGCGATCAAAAAATAATGTCATTGGTACGTATAAGACAGCCTTTGCTGCCATGACACATGGCTGCAAAAGATTTGTGCTGATCAGTACGGATAAGGCTGTTAATCCGACAAATATCATGGGCGCGAGCAAGCGTTTGTGCGAAATGGTCATTCAGGCGTTTGATGCCAAGATCAAGGCGGGAAAAGCAGATGAGATCCCGCAGCTTTTACGCATCTGACACAGGATAAATATGTAAATGTACAGGTACAGGAAGCCCTTAAAACAACAAAGACAGAGTTTGTAGCTGTCAGATTCGGTAATGTACTGGGCAGCAATGGTTCTGTTATTCCGTTATTCCGTAAACAGATTGAAGCAGGAGGTCCTGTTACGGTTACACATCCTGATATCATCCGTTATTTTATGACGATTCCGGAAGCTGTCGGGCTGGTTCTGGAAGCCGGTACTTATGCAAACGGAGGTCAGATTTTTGTTCTTGATATGGGAGAGCCGGTCAAGATCCTGGACATGGCAAAGAATATGATCAAGCTTTCCGGCTATACACCGGATGTTGATATCAAGATAGAATTTACAGGGCTTCGTCCGGGTGAAAAGCTTTATGAAGAGAAGCTCATGGATGAAGAGGGGATTCAGAAAACAGATAATGACCTTATTCATGTAGGGTGTCCAATTCCGTTCAATGTAGATACATTTTTCGGACAGCTCAGAGAGCTTATGGATGCTTCCTATAAAAATGCGGGGGACATCAGAGATCTCGTAAAGACGGTTGTAACGACTTACAGACCGGAGAATCATTAAAAATTTGAATGGTAAATGCTTTGCAATAATGGCATAGTTATTGCAAAGCATATTTTCTTTTTATAAGCCACACACCTTACGGTGTGTCCGGCTCCTTTTTTTCGGCTTCCAGACTAAGCTCATAAAGGTCGATCATGGTTGCTTCATCTTTTGTGGCAATTTCTGAAACCTTCATCCAGTTTTCTTCGTCTGCCTGCGCCCAGATGCAGGAACAGGGATGGTCGTTTTTATCCATCATCTGAAAAACTTTTGCCCCGTTTTTTAACGTCTTTACCAGACGGCAGTTGTAATAGCCTTTATTTTGCATCAGGTTGATAATGCCATATTCAATACGGGCATCGCCTTCAAGCTTTGGTCTTCTCGGTAATTTGATCATGTTTGTTCTCCCCCAATCAAAAAATATTCTGTATAGTCTGCAAGCAGAAAACTACTGTACTATATTATATCGGGAAGAGCGCAATTCTGCAAGCCTTCGGATGCTGTACTTTTCAGACTGTGTGATTTATGGTAGACTAATGCTTATACCGGAAAGATACAGGGAGGATTTTGCATGCTTCAGGATGCTGTCAAGGAGATAAAAGTTGCATTATTTGATATGCATGGCCTGCTGATCGATTCAGAGAAGGTATATTGTGCCTGCTGGATACAAGCGGCGAGAGAACTTGGATATTCATTGGATGAAGAAAGGGTTCTTACGCTGAGAAGTCTGGATAAAACACTTGCCAATGAATTATTCGTCGGTTGGTTTTCTGACAGAACCGCTTATGAGCGCGTGAAAACGCGTCGTAAGGAGATCATGGCAGCAAAGATCCGGCAGACACCCCTGCAGAGTAAGCCGGGGGTCACGCAGCCTGATATGTGAACTGGAAAAACGTGGAATAAAATCGGCAGTTGTCACAGCCTCTCCGCAGAAAAAGGGCTCAGATGCATCTTGAAAGTGTCGGACTGAATGGATTGTTTGAAACAATCATTACAACAGAAGATGTGAAAAAGGAAAGCCGTTCCCCGGATGTATATTTGTATGCAGCGGGAAAGCTGGGAGTAAAGCCGGAAGACTGTCTGGCGTTTGAAGATTCTCCCAACGGAGTAAAAAGTGCATATGAAGCGGGCTGCCGGACTGTGATGATCCCTGATCTGACGCCGGCTGCAGAAGAACTTATGCCTTATGTGGATTATGTGTATGGCAGTCTTGCAGATCTTGCGGTGGAATTACAGCAGGGTCTGCCTGAAAGATAACGGATTGATTTACAGGGGAAGGAACATCATAAAAACAAGAAATAGACGGGCGGGCGTGAATGATGTATAATAGTCGGATCAGGCAGCTGATAAGACAAAATATGGCCGCCGGACAGATTGAGGAGTACAATGAATACAAAGATAAATACAGAATCAAAAAAAACATATATATCGTTTCTTCTGGCAGACGCTTGTATCTGTGATCACACTTCTTCCATTTGTTTATTTGTGGAATACGAAATTGAATCCATTGCTGGGACCAAGCTTCCTGAATAAGGGAAATATACTGATGTGGATCATTTATCTGATACTCATGTGGACGTTTATGTATGTGTTTAACGGATTTCAGATCGGACTGGGCAGAAAATCCCATTTGTATATCGGGCAGTGTATTGCTTATACCTGTTTAAATGCGGTAGAGATCATGATCACGATTCTGATGGTGGGGCGTGTGAAGTATATTGGTGTGATTCTGCTGACCTATGCGAAATTATATGTGGTGCAGATGGTTCTTATGTTCCTTCTGACAAATTTTGGAACGGATCTCTACCGGAAGGTGATCCCGGCTTACCGGATGCTGAATATTACGGGGGTGCATGATAATAACCTGGATATCCGGCTTTCAGGGTATCGTGCAAAGTATAAGTTTGATCAGACAATAAGTTGTAATGAAAATATAGAGGAAATCAAGGCGTGTATTTTACAATATGATGCGATTCTGTTAAATGATCTGCCGGATGAAGTCAGAAATCAGATTTTGAAATTCTGCTTTGAAAAAGGAAAGAGAGTTTATTTTCCGCCGAAGATCTCGGATATCATTATTAAATCTTCGGATGAAATGAATCTGGTGGATACACCGCTATACATTTGTAAAAAATACAGATATTTCTCTGGCGCAGCGTTTTTTGAAACGTGTAATGGATATCGTGATCTCACTGACCGGTATTATTCTGACATCGCCGATCATGCTGATCACGGCGATCGCAATCTATGCTTATGACAGAGGACCGGTTTTATACAAGCAGGTGCGTTGTACAAAAAGGAAACCGGGAATTTAAAATCTGTAAATTCCGCAGCATGGTCGTGAATGCCGAAAAGGATGGAAAAGCGCAGCTTGCAAGGGAAAATGACAGCCGGATCACGCCAATCGGAAAGATTATCCGTAGTATGCGAATTGATGAACTGCCGCAGTTTTTTAATATTCTAAAGGGGGATATGAGTGTGGTAGGTCCGCGTCCGGAGCGCCCGGAGCTGATCGAGAAAAACTGTATGAAGATACCGGAATTTGCTTATCGTACCCGTGTAAAGGCGGGGCTTACCGGTTATGCGCAGGTTTACGGAAAATACAATACGTCTTTTTATCGATAAACTGAAGCTGGATCTGATCTATGTCAGCAATTATTCTATTCTGATGGATATCCATCTGATTTTTCTGACCCTGAAGATCATTTTTTATCAAAGACAGTACAGAGGGTGTCTGAAAAGATTGTAAAATATGTAAAAGCGTACATATAGTATAAATCTGAGCGATGATATTTTTACTGAACTACTATAACCGTTCCGAGATCACATTCTTTGCAAGGTCAAAGGGCACCTATACCGCTACCGTTACGATCAAGGATAAAAACGGCAAAAAGAAATGTGCAAAAAAGATCAAGATCTATGCCACAAATGACAGTTATCCGTTTGCAAGCCGATATAAAACATCTTATGCAGATTATATTTCAGATTATTATATTTCTTATTTTGCTAAGAAAGCCGGAAAGGCAGTTGTATCCTTTGATGTGTATTGTGATGGTAAATTTGTACAGACCTGTTCTATTTCGGTGATAGCAAAGGGCTATAAATTTTACAAACCTGTCATTAAGAATGTAAAATATGCAGGTAAAGAGTTATATTACTATGATCCGTTTACAAACAAAACAAGTGGTAAGCTGAAGGTAACTCCTGCAAAAGGATATAAGATAGTGTCCATTGAGTATTCCACGGGCCTTAATGCAAAAACCGGTGATTATACTTATAAAAAAATCAAAAATAATGGCAAGATCAAACTGCTTAAACAACGTAAATATACAAGAAAGTACAATGAGGGAACAGAGTATGAGAGCCAGTACGCATACAATTCTCTTTTTTCCCGGTAACACAGATCCGTATCACGCTGAAGAACAAAAAGACAAAAGAAAAAGTAGTGGATTATGAATATCTGTATACCTTAAACAGAAAATAAGAAGTGCTTACAGGAGCTGTCGCGAAAGCGGCAGCTCTTTTTTGGTAAATGTAATGATTGTAGAATGTCTGAATCTGTGCTAAACTGTAAAGCGTCAGAGTGCGCTTGCGGGCAGGAGGAATTGATTATGAAACTGTTTCGATACAGTCAAAAGAAGAAAAAAGGCTGGATGAGATCATAGGCCGTCTGCAGATGAACCTGTCGAATAATTATAAGGATTCTGCACAGGCAAATCTGGCAGAGCTTCGGGAAACATATGATGAAATGTGCTGAGGATGGCTTCGGACTGTTCCTTAAGGCCATTCCGTATAACTATTACGCACTCTTTACAATAATTGCGATGATAATCCTTATTGTATTCAAGATCGACTTCGGATCTATGAGGATACATGAGGCCAATGCCATGAAGGGAGATCTGTTCACAACACCTGACAGACCTTATGAGAATGCTGAGAGTGGAAAAGACAAGAGCGACGGTAAGGTTATTGATCTGGTGTTCCCTATAGTTGTTCTTATAATTGCTTGTATAATCGGAATGATATATACAGGCGGATTCTTCAGCGGAGCAAGCTTCATAGAGGCATTTTCAAACAGTGTTGCTTCAGTGGGACTTATGTACGGAAGCTTCTTTGCATTTGCAATCACTGTTATATTCTATATGATCAGACGCTCAATGAAGTTTTCTGAGGCAATGGGATGTCTTCCTGAGGGCTTCAAGGCAATGGTTCCTGCCATTCTGATACTTACTATGGCATGGACTCTTAAGGCTATGACAGACAGCCTTGGTGCCAAGGAATATGTTAAGGCAGTCGTAGGTGGTATGCCGGATTCATTTGCAACATTTATTCCTGCAATAATATTCCTTATTGCATGTTTCCTTGCATTTGCCACAGGAACATCATGGGGAACCTTCGGTATCCTTATCCCTATCGTTGTAAATGTATTCCAGGGAACAGATCACACAATGATGGTAATTGCTATCTCGGCATGTATGGCAGGTGCAGTATGCGGAGATCACTGCTCACCTATTTCGGATACAACCATCATGGCTTCGGCGGGAGCACAGTGTAACCATCTGAATCATGTATCAAAAAAGGAAGACGCATTCTGTGCTTCTTTTGAAAGCTTTGCCTATAAAAAATCTGGGGTATCAGGATTATAAAGAACTCGGACCGGGGGAAATTGTCGTCCTGACGCATAAAAACTGTGTGACGCTCATGCAGCCGGGAAAAGATATGAAGATCTGCACGTTCCTCTGGGTATACTACGGATATCCGGCAAGCTCCTATGAAGGGATCAGTGTGGAACAGATGCGTTATAACTGCGGCGCAAAAAAATGGCGGAACGAGACAATGTAAAGCCGGATATTGTTGCGGGCGTTCCGGATTCCGGTATCGCACATGCAGTCGGGTATGCCAATCAGTCAGGTATTCCGTTTTCCAGACCATTTATCAAATATACGCCGACATGGCCGCGCTCCTTTATGCCAACGATACAGAGCCAGCGTAATCTGATCGCAAAGATGAAGCTTCTGGCAGTAGAAGAGTTGATCCGTGATAAGAGTCTGCTCCTGATCGATGATTCCATTGTACGAGGTACGCAGCTGCGGGAAACAACAGAGTATTTATTCCAGAGCGGTGCGAAAGAGGTACACATCAGACCTGCATGCCCTCCGCTTTTATACGGCTGCAAGTATCTGAACTTTTCCCGTTCTTCTTCGGAAATGGACCTGATCACAAGAAGAGTGATCGAAAGACTGGAAAATGGAAATGTAACAGAGGAGGTTTTGCAGGAGTATACAGATCCGGACTCTGAAAAGTATGAAAAGATGGTAGATGAGATCTGCAAGGAACTGCATTTTACATCCCTCCGTTTTAACCGGCTGGACGATATGCTGGATGCGGTCGGTATTGAGAAATGTAAGCTCTGTACTTACTGCTGGGATGGGAAAGAATAAGTAGAATTGGAGTATTGATGAATAAGCCATTATTGTTAAGACCTTCCGGCAAAGATTATTTGTGGGGCGGTCAGCGACTGAATACGGAATTTGAAAAAGGAATAGAAATGTCTCCGCTGGCAGAAACGTGGGAGTGTTCCACTCATCCGGACGGACCATGCTTTGTGGCAGAGGGTGAATTTGCCGGACAGACGCTGGGGCAGGTGCTTTCCGGAAATCCGGCATATTTGGGATCCCGTCATATGGGGTGTACGGAACTGCCGCTGCTGATCAAATTTATTGACGCCAGGGAAGATCTGTCTGTGCAGGTGCATCCGACAGATGCATATGCAAAGGAACATGAGCATGGACAGCTGGGCAAGACGGAAATGTGGTATGTGCTGGATGCGGCAAAGAATGCCAGACTTGTGTACGGACTCAGAAGAGACTGCACACAAGAAGAAATCAGGGAAGCAATCGAAAAAGGAAAGCTGACCAGATATTTGCAATATGTTCCGATCAGGAAGGGGGATCTTTTCTTTATAGAAGCGGGAACGATCCATGCGATCGGTGCAGGCGCACTTGTGGGCGGAGATCCAGGAAAATTCCAATCTGACATATCGTCTTTATGATTATGACAGAGAAGACAAAAACGGAAAGAAACGGGAACTGCACATTGAAAAGGCACTGAGGCTGCAAATCTGAAAAGCAGTGCAAAGCCGCGACAGCCACCCGTATTTTGAAATATCAGCAGGGAATGGCATCAGAATGCCTGTGCAGATGCAAGTATTTTGAAGTGTACAGAATGATCGTAAACACGGAAAGAAGACAGATCGTAACTTATCTGTCGGATCAGATGTCATTCCGCGTCCTGCTTTGTGTGAGCGGCTGCGGAAATATCAGTTATCCGGGCGGGCAGATCACATTTTATAAGGGAGACTGTATTTTTGTTCCGGCAGATTCCGTTGCAATGCGGATCCACGGGCAGGCACAGTTTCTGGATGTAAGAGGGTAACGGAACATGAAAGACGGGCAACAAAAACCACAGGATCTGATCGTATTATTAAAAGGACATAAGACTTATATCCAGACGCATAATTTCCCGGATCCGGATGCGATCGCGTCCGCTTACGGTCTGCAGTATTTTCTGCAACAGTTCGGGATCGACGCGATCCTCTGTTATGATGGCAGTATCGACAAGCTGAGTGCGAAGCGGATGCTGACGGTTTTCTCCATGGAAATATTGCATGCAGACTTGTTGGCAGATATGCAGGAATCAGATTATATTGTGACGGTGGACGGGCAGAAGTACAATACTAATTTTACAGATCTGCCCGGAGATGAGGTGGCATGCGTGGATCATCACCCGCAGGTTGGGACTGTGGATATCATTACAAGGATATCCGGATGGCAGGTGCCTGCAGCTCGATCGTGGTTTCTTATTATCGGGAAATGGGGATAGCAATCCCGCCGCTTGTGGCATCAGCGCTTGCTTACGGGATCAAGATGGATACGGCGGATTTTACAAGAGGTGCAACAGCATTTGATGCGGAGATGTTTGCATATGCATTTGAGACGGCGGATGTGGAAAAGCTGCAGGAAATGTATAAAAATGTCATTGAATTTAAGGATCTGCGGGCATATGCAGCGGCAATCGATAATATAAAGATATATGACAGAACCGGATTTGCATGTATTCCGTTTGATTGCCCGGATGCACTGATCGCAATCATATCTGATTTTATCCTTGCTCTTGACGTTGTGGATGTATCTATCGTATATTCTGTTAGAAAGGATGGATTGAAATTTTCTGTCCGCAGTGAGGTAGAAGCCGTAGATGCCGGTAAATTGGTCGCAACAGCACTTTCCGGATATGGGTCGGGTGGCGGTCATAAAGCGATGGCGGGCGGTTTTGTTCCAAATGAAAGCCTGGATCGGATCGGGCAGCAATATGAATTTTATATAAAAGAAGCCTTTATGAAATACATTAAGGCAACAAGTTAGAAAAGGAGAACAGACTATGTGCGGAATAGTTGGATATGTAGGGGGGATAAGCAGGCAGCACCGATTCTGCTTGCAGGACTTTCTAAACTGGAATACAGAGGTTATGATTCGGCCGGACTCGCGGTGCGGGATGGCGAGGAACTGGCAGAGGTTGTTAAAGCAACAGGAAAACTGGTGAACCTGTCAGATAAGACAGATGGGGGAAGGCACTTTCAGGCTGCTGTGGTATCGGACATACGAGATGGGCAACGCATGGTGTCCCGTCCAAAACAAATGCACATCCGCATGTATCCGGTAATTGTACCGGTTCTGCTTCCGGTCCTGTGGAATCAGAGGTCGTAGGTGTACACAACGGAATTATTGAAAACTATCAGGAACTGAAAGAAAAGCTTTTGCATCATGGCTATGAATTTTACAGTGATACCGATACGGAAATTCTGATCAAGCTGGTAGACTATTATTATAAAAAATATAAGGTAGGTCAATTGATGCACTGGCAAAAACGATCGTCCGTGTACGTGGATCCTACGCACTTGAGGTCATGTTCAAGGATTACCCGGATGAGATTTATGTGGCAAGAAAAGACAGCCCGATGATCATCGGACTGGGTGAAGGGGAAAACTTCGTTGCATCCGATGTGCCTGCAATCTTAAATTACACAAGAAAGGTCTGCTACATCGGAAATAATGAAATGGCAAGGATCACTGCAGATGGTGCGACCTTCTATGACCTGAACGGTGATGTGATCGAAAAAGATGTTGTGGAGATTACTTATGATGCGCAGGCTGCGGAAAAAGGCGGTTATGAGCATTTCATGATGAAAGAGATCCATGAGCAGCCAAAGGTTGTTAAAGACACCCTGCATTCGCTCAGAAAGAGATGACGTGATCGATCTTTCACAGTCGGACTGACTGACGAGGAGATCCGTCAGAATTTTTCCCAGATTTATATTGTGGCATGTGGCTCTGCATGGCACGTTGGAATGGCAGCTCAATATGTCATAGAAGATCTTGCAAAGCTACCGGTCCGAGTGGAGCTGGCATCTGAATTCCGTTACAGGAATATGATTTTAGATCCGAACGGACTTGTTATTCTGATCTCACAATCCGGTGAGACGGCAGATACTTTGGCAGCGCTCCGAGGAAGCAAAAAGAAGAAGGGGCTGAAAACCTTGGCAATCGTCAATGTAGTCGGTTCTTCTATCGCAAGAGAGGCTGATTATGTCTGCTATACAATGGCTGGACCTGAGATTTCTGTTGCAACAACAAAGGCATATACAGCACAGCTTATTTTGTCTTTACCTGCTTGCGATCAAGTTTGGCGTGGTAAGAGGAAAGTAACGGACGAAGCCTGCAAGAAGTATCTGGATGAGCTTGAGACAATTCCTGATAAGATCGAACAGATCATGGAAAATAAAGAACGTCTCCAGTGGTTTGCGGCAAAGTTTGCCAATGCACATGACGTATTCTTTGTCGGACGCGGAATCGATTATGCGATCAGTTTAGAGGGCTCTTTGAAGATGAAAGGAGATTTCTTATATCCATTCCGAAGCCTATGCAGCAGGGGAACTGAAGCATGGAACGATCAGCCTGATCGAGAACGGAACACTTGTGATCGGTATTCTGACGCAGGATGATCTGTATGAAAAAACACTCTCCAATATGGTAGAATGTAAGTGCCAGAGGTGCATATCTGATGGGAATTACAACATACGGACATTATGAAATGGAAGACACAGCAGATTTTACCGCCTTATATTCCGAAAGGTGGATCATCATTTTATCGGCAGTCTGGCAGTCATTCCGCTTCAGCTGATCGGATACTATATTTCTGCAGCAAAAGGACTTGATGTGGATAAGCCGAGAAATCTTGCCAAGAGTGTAACAGTAGAGTAGCGGGTATTGGGAAAGGATTTTAAGAAACATGAAAAAGCGTATTTTGTAACAGGGGGAGCAGGTTTTTTTAGGGTCACATCTGTGTGACAGACTGATTGAGCAGGGGAATGATGTCATTTGTATCGATAATTTATTTACAGGTTCAAAAGATAATATCAGACATCTGATGGGAAATCCATATTTTGAATTTATCAGACATGATGTGACAGAACCCATCTATGTGGAGGTAGATCAGATCTACAATCTGGCATGCCCGGCAAGTCCGATCCATTACCAGTATGATCCGATCAAAACGGGCAAGACAAGTGTGCTTGGTGCACTGCATACACTGGGACTGGCAAAGCGTGTCCATGCAAGGATCCTGCAGGCAAGTACAAGTGAAGTATACGGAGATCCGGAGATCCACCCACAGCCGGAAAGCTACAGGGGCTGTGTCAATCCGATCGGTATCAGATCCTGTTATGATGAAGGAAAACGTATGGCGGAAACGCTGTTCTTTGATTATCACCGTCAGCATCAGGTAGATATCAAGGTGATCCGTATTTTCAATACATACGGGCCGAGAATGAATACGCATGATGGCAGAGTAGTCTCCAATTTTATTGTGCAGGCACTGAAAACGAAAATATTACGATTTACGGAAGCGGCGAGCAGACAAGAAGCTTTTTTGTTATGTCGATGATCTGATCGAAGGCATGATCCGTATGATGAACAGCAGGGACGGCTTTACAGGCCCTGTAAATATCGGTAATCCGGGTGAATTTACGATGCTGGAGCTGGCGCAGAAGATCATCGATCTGATCCTGTGATCGATCTGGCAAAAGAAGGAGCTTTCTGGGAACCGACAGTGAACCTGGAGGAAGGTCTGAAAAAGACGATCGCTTACTTTGACGATCTCTTAATGAATAAATAAAATCTATAGAAAAGAACGAAAAAAAGAGGTCTCATCCGGTTGGATGGGACCTCTGCATAGGAACATGCGTGGTAAAAGGTATTGAGGGATTTTGTGGTAATCCCAGACAAAAAGTGCTGATATAAAAATCGAATGGAATGTACAGATTCGTAATTCCGGGAAAACCTTTATCTAAGAAAAAATACAATATTAACATGAATATCATGAATATAATATTGAGGCTGTGAATATTCCCAAATACTTCCCTCTCAGATTCCTGTTTTCTTTGCAATATATTTGAAACTTATCAGGCTTGCCATGGATGCAATCAGAGTGCCGAGACCTCCAATATTGGTTCCGACAATTAAAGCCCGATAAAAAGCCGGATAAAAGAAGCGCAGCGGGAACATTGCTCATAATCTGACTGGCAAGAACAGCAGTAAGTGTTTCCTTCCTGCCATGATTCTTTCAAGAAAACTGCTGAATTGCGGAATCCTTCCAAGGTTGCCGATAAAAATAAATAATGCGATAAAGGTGGCAAGCAGGGAGTAATCCACCCTGCTTATATTTTCCCTGTTTCTTAGCAGCATATATATAAGAACCAATACAAGAGGAATCTGGTATGGAATGATACGTGCAACAGTGAGCAGGCAGATTGTAAATAAGATCAGGTAAGCGGCCAGGTATTCCATGTTAAGTTCTTTTCTGTCAGAGAATTCCAAAAGAGTTTTATCTTTTTCAAAACCGCATACGTGAGGTGCTTTGGCAGCGGCTACCTGTATCCATATCAGAAGAAGGATAAGTGCTGTGGCGGAATAGGGAAGCATCAGGGTTATTAATTCTGCCGCGGACATCCCTGCTCTGGCATATAGATAAAGGTTCTGCGGATTTCCGATTGGTGTGAGCATGCTTCCGAGATTAGCAGCGATTGTCTGCATGGCTACTATTTTAAGAAGCCAGTAATTGCCCAGTTCCTTTGGCAGTTTATGCACAATGATCAGTGCAAGAGGAACAAAAGTAATCAATGCCACATCATTGGTGATCACCATTGACAGGAAGAAACATAAGAGTACCAACAGCCTGATCACACCCACAGTTCCCGATGTTCCCATCAGCAATTTTTTGGCAAGTATATCAAAAACACCAACAGCCTTCAAACCAGCTACAATTGCCATCAAACAGAAGAGGAGCCCGAGAGTCCTGAAATCGATATAAGTAAAATAAGCCTTATCCGGTCTGACCCAGAGCATAGAAAGAAGCGCCAGGATCACTGCAATTGACAAAACGGTTTCTTTCCTGAAAAAAACATATAATTTTTGTAACATAATATTTCCTTTCCGGTCTGATACGACCGCGTATAAGTATATCACAGAAACATCCAGGAAAAAAAGAATATCATTTTGTATTGTGGATTGTGTTCGCGATTACCGCCTCATTCCTGTATAATAAAAATGTTATCAATGGCGACATCATTTCAAAAGTTCAATCCTTTGTGACAGCTGTTATACAAAACAGAATCTAAGATCTTTGGCAATAGGGAAGTCCTTGCCTATGTCACTGCCACAGAAAAAAAGAACATGGTACAAAACGCCTGTTTTTCAGTACCATTTCCCCGGAAGACTTGCAGATTTTCTGTGCCAGGCAGGAAAAAGAACCATACTGGTGTGAATAAATAAAATCTAAAGAAAAGAACGAAAAAGTGGTCTCATCCGGTTGGATGGGCCTCTTTTTTTGTTATTGCAAGTGTAAAATAAGTGGAAGTGGGCATTTTTGTCCACTTTTTTTAACATATATTGGTTATGGTACGATGAAAATAGAAAGCTGCAGAAATGCAGCCAAAGAAAGGGAGGAATTGCGTATGACGAAAAAATGGCAAAGTGGCTGTCCTGTTTTCTGACGGTATGTATGATGGTAACATCATTGCCGATTTATCAGACAGCTGCTCATGCAGAAACGACAGATAAAAATGAAGAAGAGCAGGAACCGCAGCAGGATACGGTCAGCGGTCTTGGAATCACCTCGGGATATGAACTGGGACGGAGAAGAGCCTGCGGTAAATGACGGTGCGGAGTTTGAAAAAGAAGTCTGGTGGGGAGATCTGCAGGGTACCTATCAGTTTAAAAGCTTCGATGCAGACGGACAGGTGCAGAAGATAATAACTGCTGATAAGCTGCAGCTTTACAAATGGAATGAAGAGAGTGATCAGCCACAATGGGAGCAGATACCGGCATTGGATGAAAAGCCGATTTTCGAAGCTGCCGGTGTAGAAGAAGAACTGGTACAGATTACATTCCCTGAGATAGGTACTTATCGCATAAGTTGTTCTGAGCTGACTTGTGGAGAAGAAGATAATTATGTCACGATCACAATAAGTTATCCGATATTTGCGTTTTTCAGCGATAAGACCAGAAGTGCAGACAGCTTTATGACAGAATGCTTCTATGGAAAATCAGAGGAGGATCCACAGGATAAGCGCCGCGAGTTTTATATGATCACGGACAGGGAGACGAGGGATGTTACGTTCTATTTGGATCGGGACGGCGAAAAAATTGCAGAGCATGATGCATATTTCACAGTCAGTGAACCGGTGACGGATGAAGCCGGAAATACCATCTGGCAGATCACCATTCCGAGAAACTGTGTGGGAAAATGGTTTTCCATCAGTGTGACCGGACAGGTAAAAGAAGAGGATCACTATGAGGAGATAGAATATGGCATGCCGATCAGCTGGGATGATGCATCAGTGGCACAATATGATGGACTTGCTGCCAAGACCGATCTGCTCTGGGATGATGATGGCACACCGTCACAAAATCCGGACAGTGATGAACAGTGGAGCAAGGAACATCAGGCAGATCTGCCGGGCATGTCTTTTTTTCATTTCGCAAAGAATGGCGGAACAGAAAACATAAAGGCTTCTGATCTGGTACTTTCCTATGTAAGGGACGATGGTTCTCTGGAAACAGAAGGAATCGGCGTACTGCAGGAAAACGAGCAGAACGAGGAGATCACAGATGCAAGCTTTACAAAAACCGGAACCTATCAGGTTGCTTTAAAAGGAAAAAGGTTGATGCAGACACAGAGCCGGTTACGATCCATGTAGTATATCCGGTGATTGGGTTTTATACAACATCGGAGCCGGCAGAATACGGTATTGTGACAGAAGAATTTCAGTATGGTGGCACACTGGCAGTCGGAGAAACCGACAATAGCACGCTGTATCTGCATGTACAGCAAAGACCGGATGAAGATATGACAGTTTCTGATCTGAAACTGGAAGCAAGTGAATGGGGCGAAAATGAAAATCATGAAGCAGAAAAAAAGGTTATGAACGTGCTGAATGGTGAATGTGATTATGTCAGCTGTGAGGAGCTTGGAAATGGCAGCTACCAGCTGACAATTTCCGACGGCTGTGAGGCATACTTTTCACTGGAAGCATCCGTGCTCTGTAATCCAGGGGAAAATGAATGGAGACAGGGAAGTTTTCTGAATCTGAGACCGGCGGAAGCTGTTGTGGCAGAAGATGGAAAAGCAAGAACCGGATTTTCAGGCTGCTTTGTAACAAAAGCTTCCTATGAAGCAGGTTCTCCTTATTTTATGGAAGAGGAGACGGAACAGTTCCCAAATGATTTTGAATACTGGGTACATGCAGATACCATGCAGGGCGTTATGGAAGAACTGCTTGCGGCAGACGGCAGACTGGTGGAATGGGCCGGTAAACAATATCAGGTAAAAAATACCGGATATATCTATATGACTATGAGCTACATAGATGCCTATGCGGAAAATGCAGAGGCTGCACAGTATGTAAAAACACCGGACAGCATCAAAGGAATCTGCATGGACTCCGGTATGGATGCGGAAATCTGTTATAAAAAGGGAACTGAGCAGTCATACGATATCAAAATAGCAAGGTTACGAAAAACAGACCATCTGGAGGATCAGGACAATACTGATGATAATACGGAATCTGTCCTGATCGCATGGACGGAAAACGGCTGGACATATGTGGAAAAGGATACAGAAGACGGTAAATATTACATTACTGATAATCTGGTAAACGACAGAGGCTTTGGTGAGACAGAGCCGGAGCCGCCGGTTGATCTGATAGAAATGCCGTCTCATACTTCCTACGCTATGCCACAGATTTATGTAGATGCAAAGACCAATTTGAAGATCACCGGCGACTGGCAGGATAAGGCGCCGAATCTGCAGGTCGGGTTCTATCCGAATTCGGAAAACAGAGTATCCGTTATGACACTGTATTGTTTAGCGACAATCGTGGAAGATGGGGAAGAGGTAAAACTGGATACAGCCCTGATGCAGGATGAAAATTTTTGGAATAAGTATAATGTTGTAAGATATTTTTATCAGGAAAAAGTGAGCTTTGACGCAGACAGCATAGGAGAGAAGGATGTTTCCGTTTATCATCTGGTAAGACGCTACAGTGAAGAAGATAATGCCTGCTGGGATGAGTCGCAGGAAGTTTCTATGACCGTAAATTGCGTACTGGCAAAGACAGAAGCATCTGTAACGGGTGATTATACGGCAGAAGGCAAAAGCCGGAGCTGAAAATCGCAGAGGACAGCAATGTGTCTGACTTACTGCCGAATCTGACAGAGGAAGAAGAAAAGGCATATATCCGTGGGGAAAATGCGAATCTGAAGCTTATCGTAGATCAGATCGACACTGCAAAAGCAAATGCGCAGATCAAAAATGAGATCAATAAGCTCAAGGAACTGGCAGAAAAGAGCGGAACGGTAAAGAATCTGATTCCTCTGGATCTGAATCTGCTTTTGCAGATCGGAGATCAAAAGGAACGCAAAGTAGAAGAAACAAAGCAGGAGATTTTCTTCTCTATTCCGGTAGAGGAAGCTTTACAAAAACAGCTTGGTACTGGTAAACTGAAATTAAAGCTGTTCAGATATCATGGAGAGCAGGCGGATGAGATCCCGGTCCGCTATGAGAACGGCAGATTATATGCAAGCTCTGATAAGTATTCTACTTATGCGATTGCAGTCATGGAAGAAAAAAAAGCAGGGGCACCGACGCCTTCTCCGTCTACGCAGCCGACACATGTGCCAACGCCATCTGCGCAGCCATCACCTGCGCCTACGCCGTCCACGCAGCCGACTCCATCTGCGAAGCCGACACCGGTTCCACAGAAGAAGGGTACAAAACTGAAAAAGAGCGGTGTTACTTATCAGGTAACAAAATCCGGTGCCAAAGAAGGCTGTGTCGCATATACAAAGGCAAAGAAAAATGTGAAGGGCAGTGTCACGATCCCTGCGACAGTCACGATCGACGGTGTGACTTATAAAGTAACATCGGTCGCAGCCAACGCTTTCAAAGGAAACAAGAAGATTACGAAGGTAACGATCGGTAAATATATTGAAAAGATTGGTAAAAATGCATTTTATGGTTGTAAAAAGCTGTCAAGTATTACCTTTAAGACAACTAAACTGAAAGCTTCCAAGGTTGGAAAGAATGCATTTAAGGGTGTGAAAGCAAAAGTGACCGTGAAGGTGCCAAAGAATAAAGCAAAGGATTATAAGAAATGGCTGAAAAAGAAAGGAATACCGGCGAATGCCAAATTCAAAACAGCCAAATAGCAGATGAATTTTTGCAAAATTATACAGAGCAGGCAGCACAGAAACTGCCCGTCTTTTTACAGGACGGGTATTCTGTGCTTTCCTGTTATTATGAGCAGGAGGAGAAGAGCTGCTATTTGCTGCAGAAAAAAAAAGAGACAAAAGAAAAATATATCGTAAAATGCAGAAAAGAAAGAGAAGACAGAGACAGTCTGCAGAAAGAGTATGAAGAACTGGGACGGCTTTCGGAACGCTATCCGAATCTGTATCAGCGGGCAGCTCTGCATAAGGCGGATGGCTATGTTTATCTGCTACGCACTTATATCGAAGGAAAGAATCTGGAAGAATATGTGGCAGAGGATCCGTATCTGAGACCCGAAAGACAGCTTGAGATCTTAGAGGAGATCTGTCAGGCTGTTGCAAGGCTGCATGCCATGGATCCGGTAATCCTGCACCGGGATATGAAGCCGCAGAATCTGATCCTTGATGCCGGAGGGCATGTGCACCTGATCGATTTTGAAACAGCGCGGGAATACGACGGGACAAAAAAGAAGGACACGGTCTTTTTCGGAACAGAGGGTTCTGCTGCACCGGAGCAATACGGTTATGCCCAGACTGATATGCGGACAGACGTGTTCGGGATCGGCAAGATTGCAGAATATCTTTATGAAGAATATCAGGTGGGATACGATCCGCTGACGGAGAAGCGGATGCAGCGTATCATTAAAAAGGCGACTGCATTTGATCCGGCTGACCGTTATCAGAATGTGCAGGCACTTTTACTGGCGATCCGAAATGTGAGAAGGCAGACCGAACGGGGAGAGAACAAATGGCTGAAGGCTGTTGTGGCAATCGAGAGTATTGTGCTTTTGCTCGTTCTGGCTGGAGTTTTATTCTTTGGACGGGATTTCAGAAAACGAAAAATATGGAAGAGGAAGACTACGCGGCCGCCATAGCGGAACGACAGATTAAGCAGCAGAATGAGTCTGCAGAGGATCTGTCGGCGCAGGCAGATTCCGAAGAGATTGTTACATTGGAAGGGGATCCTCTTTTGTTGCAGGCAATCCGGGAAACGGCGGGAAGCAATGAAGTGACAAAAAGAATGTTATCCGGTATCACAAGGATCGCGGTGATCGGAGATCAGATCTATACGGAAGAAACGCCGGTGGAGGATCTGGAGAATATTGTATATCAGGATGGTTTTAATGACGGAATGGTAAACGGAGGGATCACGGATCTGTCGGTACTGACGAATCTGCCGAATCTGAAAGAAGTATTTTTTATGTAATCAGAAAATTTCGGATATCAGCCCGCTACAGGAGCTTCCCATAGAAGGACTGTATGTGTGTGGCAATCAGATCAAGGATTTTTCTCCGGTTGAGAAAATGCAGGAGCTTTCAACACTTTATCTGGTAGACAATCCGGTCGGGAAAATGCCGCAGTTGTCAGGCTGCACGAAGCTGACCAGACTTGCACTGTGCGGAAATGATTATGAGACACTTGATTTTCTGCAAGGCAGCAGTGTCTGTAATCTGTATGCAATGGGAATTTACGTGGAAGATGAATCATTTGGAGTGCTTTCTACCATGCAGAGTCTGACAGAGCTGTATACCGGATCCGAGCAGAAGCAGTTTTATGAAATACTTCCGGAGCTGACGGAACTTCGTACGTTATCTTTATGGGGCGGCAATTTTGGAACGGATCTTACGATTGTCAGTAAACTTGTCAATCTGCAGAATCTGTTTGTAAATGATGAATTTGTGACATCTCTTTCCGGAATTGAAAATCTGCAAAGACTGGAAGTGTTTTGTATGGATGGCACAAATGCAACGGATATTTCACCGTTGACAAAGCTGCCGAGATTGCAGGTCGTGCGTCTGCAGGGCGTTCCGATCGTGGAGTTTGCGCCACTGTTTTCCTGTCATAGCCTGCAGGAAGTTGAGGCAGACAGCAGCCAGAAGGAAAAAATAGAACAGTTGGGAGATCCGGTATTTATGATCTTTGTGGAATAAAAGAACCACCGCTCATCGTAGCGGTGGTTCTCCTATTTCTTCTAAAAGATCGTTCAGATCATCAATCGACATATTGTGCTCCAGTGCATAGATAATTGCCGCATCAAACCGGTTCCTCGGATACAGGATAGCACGCTGGCAGATGGACAGCATGCGCTGGAATTCCGATAGGGACAGCTGTAGATAAAAGCCGATACGGAGCAGAAGAATCCGCGTAGGCTTTCTTGTGCCACGCAGGATCTGGTATGCGTAGGAGCGTTCCAGCTCCAGATCACGGATCAGATTGCCGAAAGGCTGCAGATGATGTTCTTTCAGCAGTTTGGATAAATAAGCTCCACCGGATTGGACATAATCTGTTTCATTTTCCAGAAAAGAGGTCTGATCCTGTTTCTTCAGATCATTGATCAGTTCATCTGTAGATTTCATATGATACCTCCTGGCTCTTATATTTCATTATATGATGAACGTCTGAGGTATTCGGGAATTGCGAAAAATTGTGCAGCAATTCGAATACATCAATGAGTGGCAAAATTCATTTTTGATATACATATCATTATATCAGAAATGTGGGGAGAATGTCGAGGCGCAGAGGAGATTGGAAAATACAGGAAAATAATTCGCGCAATCTCCCTAAATGTGCGCGATAATGCTGTCAAAAGCTGTTTGGTTTTAAAAGTGCCGTGGTATTTTTTGGCGAAAACGTCGTTTTTGTGCGATGACTGTAGCTTGCAACACAAAATGACACATTGTTATAATATGCTACACAAGAAACAAGAAGTAAGGAGGGATTTTTCCATGCAGCAGCTTAATGTTGTAACTACACAGGATAACGATAGAATGTTTAAAATACTGACCGATCTGATCCACCAGACAAGGAATTTCAAATAGTGATCTCCGTTCCGCCCAAAACAGACAGGAAATGCATCCGCAGGCAGCAGTGCAGAAAGAAGCCTGTCCGGGATTTGGAAAAAGATGTGACAGACATGATCCATGAGCTTGGTGTCCCTGCCCATATCAAAGGGTATCAGTATCTGCGGGAAGCGATCATGATGGCAGTCGAAGATATTGATATGCTGGGTTCCATAACCAAGATCCTGTATCCGACGATCGCAAAAAAATATCAGACAACCGCAAGCAGAGTAGAACGGGCAATCAGACATGCGATTGAAGTGGCATGGAGTCGCGGAAAAATGGAGACACTGGACGCACTGTTCGGTTATACGATCAATACAGGAAAAGGAAAGCCGACCAATTCGGAATTTATTGCACTAATTGCAGACAAGATCAGGCTTTTATATCGTGGAAATTAGTTCTTTCAAAATGCACGTAATTGGTGTATAATTATCCCAAGGTATTTGCCTGTCCGGGTAGCAGGCGAAAACAAATATTGAGGATTATAAAGAATGAAGAACATACTGTTTATTGCATCTGAGGGAGTTCCTTTTATTAAGACGGGAGGACTTGCAGACGTTGTCGGATCTCTTCCGAAAGAACATCGACAAGAAGTACTTTGATGTGCGTGTCATGCTTCCGAAATATACCTGCATCAAGCAGGAATTAAAGGACAAGATGAAGTATAAGACACATTTTTACATGGACTTCAACTGGAAGAGTGAATATGTTGGTGTGCTGGAAGCCAAGGTAGACGGTATTACCTATTACTTTATCGATAATGAGTCTTACTTCAGCGGCTTTAAGATCTACAGTGACAATGTACTGATGAGATCCGTAAGTTCAGCTTCTTCTGTAAGGCAGCATTATCCGCTCTGCCTCTGACAGGCTTCAGACCGGACCTGATCCATTGCCATGACTGGCAGACCGGACTGATCCCGGTATATTTGAAGGAACGCTTTGCAGGCGGAGATTTCTTCCGTGGCATTAAGACAGTTATGACAATACATAATCTGAAATTCCAGGGACGCTGGAATGTCAAGGATGTCAAGGACATCACAGGACTGCCTGATTATTTCTTTACATCCGATAAACTGGAAGCATACAAGGATGCGAACCTGTTAAAGGGTGGTATCGTTTATGCGGATGCGGTAACAACAGTTTCCGATACTTATGCGGAAGAAATTAAGACACAGTTTTACGGAGAAGGGCTGGATGGACTTCTGCGTGCAAGATCCGGTGCGCTGCGTGGTATCGTCAACGGTATTGATTATGAAGAATTCAATCCGGAAAAAGATAAGAATATCGTAGCACCGTACAATGCAGCAAATTTCCGTAAGGAAAAGATCAAAAACAAACGTGCGCTGCAGCAGGAGCTTGGCCTGGAGCAGGATGATAAGAAGTTTATGATCGGTATCGTTTCCAGACTGACAGATCAGAAGGGCTTTGATCTGATCGCATATGTAATGGATGAGCTTTGTCAGGAAGATGTCCAGATCGTTGTACTTGGTACCGGTGAAGAAAAATATGAAAATATGTTCCGCCATTTCGACTGGAAATACAATAATAAAGTATCAGCCAATATTTACTACTCCGATGCTTTATCCCATAAGATCTATGCAGCATCGGATGCATTCCTGATGCCATCCCTGTTTGAGCCGTGCGGTCTTTCACAGCTTATGGCGCTGCATTACGGAACCCTTCCGATTGTCAGGGAGACAGGCGGAGTGAAGGATACGGTAGAGCCGTACAATGAATACGAAAGCACAGGAACAGGCTTCAGTTTTTCAAACTACAATGCATATGAAATGCTGGCAACGATCCGTTATGCAAAATATGTATTTTATCAGCGCAAGCGTGAATGGAATAAGATGGTGGATCGTGCTATGGCGGCTGATTTCTCATGGAGTGTATCTGCTGCAAAGTATCAGGAAATGTATGACTGGCTGATCGGCTAGAATATCAAAAAATGTGTGATAAACAAACAAGACCGGTATTTCCGGTCTTGTTTATTGTCGGAACAGATTCAGAAAGGATTAAGCACGGGCGAGAAATAAATGGCATTTGATGGAATTACAATGGCCTGCGTTGTGCAGGAACTGAATGAAAAATTATTGGATGGAAGAGTCTACAAAATCGCACAGCCGGAAAAGGATGAGATCCTGCTGACGATCAAGGCGGGAGGAACGCAGCAGAGGCTTTCCCTGAATGCAGATGCATCCCTCCCGCTTATTTATCTGACACAGGAAAATAAAAAGAGTCCGATGACGGCACCGAATTTCTGCATGTTACTCAGAAAGCATATCCAGAATGGCAGGATCGTAAAGATTGACCAGCCCGGTCTGGAACGCGTGGTGCGGTTTGAGATCGAGCATCTGGATGAAATGGGAGATCTGCGCAGAAAGACACTTGCCATGGAATTGATGGGAAAGCACAGCAATATCATATTTTATGATGAAGAGAATAAGATACTTGACAGTATCAAGCATATTTCTGGACTTGTTTCGAGTGTGCGCGAGGTACTTCCCGGCAGAACGTATTTTATTCCGCAGACTGAGCATAAAAAAGATGCATTGATCGATTCGGTCAATAAGGAAAACTTCCTGACGGATCTGAAAGAAAATTCCGTAGCGGTCTACAAGGAATTTATTCCCGCTATACAGGGTATCACCAATCGTTGCACAGGAGATCTGTTACAGAGCCGGTGTAGATGCGGATCTGCCGACAAGCGTACTGGATCCGGCAATGGAAGAGAGGCTGTATCAGGCATTTGCTTCTTATATGGATGCGGTAAAGCTGGGTATTTTTGAACCGGCAGTCTATTATGACAAAGGAGAGCCGATGGAATTCGGTGTGCTTCCGTTTACCCTTTATGAAGAGAAAGAAAAAAGAAGGTATATGACAGTATTTCCGAGCTTTTGTGGAGTTATTATTCCGAAAAGAGCGCGGTGACAAGGATCCGGCAGAAATCCACGGATTTAAGAAAGATCGTCACAACTGCATTAGAACGAAATGTAAAAAATATGATCTGCAGGTAAAACAGCTGGCAGATACGGAAAAACGAGAAAAAAATATAAAGTATATGGAGAACTGCTCCATACATACGGTTATCAGATCGAGGCAGGTGCGAAAAAAGGCGACCGTTCCCAATTATTACACGGGAGAAGACATCGAGATCCCACTCGACGATCAGCTGACACCGATGGAAAATGCAAAGAAATATTTTGACCGGTACGGTAAACTGAAACGTACGTATGAGGCACTGACAGAATATGTGCAGGAAACGGGCGAAGAAGTAGAGCATCTAAGGTCCGTTGTCAATGCGCTGGATCTGGCGCAGGACGAAGCAGATCTTTCCCAGATCCGCGAAGAACTTGTGCAGAGTGGCTATATCCGTCATAAAGGCAATAAAAAGAAAGAAAAGATCGTTTCAAGACCGCTGCATTTTATCAGCAGTGACGGATTTGATATGTATGTCGGCAAAAATAATTTCCAGAATGAGGAGATCACATTCCAGATGGCACAGGGGCGGTGACTGGTGGTTCCATGCAAAAGGAATGCCCGGCTCTCATGTGATCGTCAAGACGAATGGAAAAGAACTGCCGGATCGCACTTTTGAAGAAGCCGGCAGGCTGGCTGCCCATTATTCCAGTGCCAAAGGGCAGAACAGCATTGAAGTGGACTATGTACAGCGAAAGCATGTGAAAAAGCCGGGCGGCAGTAAACCGGGCTTTGTTGTATATTACACCAATTATTCCATGGTGATCGATCCGGATATTTCCGCGATCAGACAGGCATAGCAGAAATAAGGCTGGATTTATTGCAAAATATGGGAAGATGGTTTACTATATAAAAGATAATGACATAAGAATGATGGCAATAGAAAATAGTGATAAGGGGAACCAAAATGATTAAAAGTATGACCGGTTTTGGCCGGTGTGAACTCGCAAGAAACGACCGTAAGTTTACGGTAGAGATCAAATCAGTCAATCACAGATATATGGATGTGACGATCAAGATGCCAAAGAAGCTGAATTTCTTTGAAGCATCCATTCGGAATCTGCTCAAGGAATATATGCAGAGAGGGTAAGATTGATGTCTTTATTACCTATGAAGACTATTCCGAAAGCACAGTGGCTGTCAAGTACAATAAAGAGATCGCTGCAGAATATATGCAGTATCTGAATCAGATGGCAGAAGATTTCGGACTGGAAAATGATATCAAGGTATCCGGGCTTTCCAGATATCCGGAAGTATTTACCATGGAAGAGATCGCAGCAGATGAAGAAGAAATTTGGAAGCTTTTAGAGGAGACAATCCGTGGCGCGGCAGAGCAGTTTGTACAGTCCCGGGTTGTGGAAGGCGAAAATCTGCGAGATGATCTGATCGACAAGTTGAATGGCATGCTCGTGCATGTAGATTACATTGAGAAACGTTCACCACAGATCATTGAAGAATACAAGCAGAAGATTTACGAAAAAGTAAAAGAGCTTCTGACAGATGCGCAGGCTGAGGATAACAGAATTTTAATGGAAGTGACCCTGTTTGCAGATAAAATTTGTGTAGATGAAGAAATGGTTCGTCTGCGCAGCCATATCGAGACTACAAAGCAGACTTTGTTGGAAGGTGGCAGTATCGGACGTAAGCTGGATTTTATTGCCCAGGAAATGAACAGAGAAGCAAATACAACGCTTTCCAAAGCAAATAATCTGGATATTTCCAATCATGCAATAGAGCTCAAGACAGAGATTGAAAAGGTCAGAGAACAGATTCAGAATATCGAATAAGGAAATGCTCATATGAAAACACTTACACATATCGGTTTTGGCAATATGGTAAATTCGGATAAGATGATCGCAGTTCTGCAGCCGGATTCTGCACCGGTCAAGCGGATCGTGCAGCATGGTAAAGAGCAGGGGATCGTTGTGGACGCCACACAGGGCAGAAAGACAAAGGCGGTTCTTCTGATGGAAGATAACCGCATTATCTTATCGGCGTTAAAGCCCGAGACAATAGCACAAAGAGCAGAGACATTAACGGGAGAAGAAGAATGAACCAGAAGGGAATACTAGTTGTGGTTTCCGGTTTTTCAGGCGCCGGAAAAGGTACACTTATGAAAAAACTTGTCACAGATTATGAGAATTATGCACTCAGCGTATCCATGACGACAAGACAGCCGAGAACAGGTGAAGTAGACGGCAGGGATTATTTCTTTGTAACAGACGAAGAATTTGAAAACAGGATCGCAAATGACGGAATGATCGAATACGCCGGATATTGCGGGCACTATTATGGGACGCCGAAGGATTTTGTGGAAAAAAACCTGGAGGAAGGAAAAGATGTGATCCTCGGAGATCGAGATTCAGGGCGCACATAAGGTAAGAGCGCAATACCCGGATGCGGTTTTATTATTTGTTATGCCGCCAAGTGCCAAAGAGCTGCATAACAGACTGACCGGCCGTGCAACGGAGACAGAAGAAGTGATCCGTCAGAGAATGCTGCGTGCGGTAGAAGAGTCGGAAGGTATTGACACATACGACTATATTGTGGTAAATGATAAGTTAGAAGATTGTATTGCACAGATCAATACAATCGTAAATGCGGCGCGTCATACGCCGTCTCAAAATATAGAGTTTATCGGTGAAATCAGAAAAAGAACTCAAAGAGTTCCTTGGAAGCAGATAAAGGAAAGGAAGAGAAAAATGATACATCCATCTTACACAGAGCTTATGAAGGTCGTAAACAGCGAGGTTGAACCGGGAGAAGTCCCTGTAGTCAACAGCCGTTATTCCATTGTAATGGCAACTTCCAAAAGAGCAAGACAGATCATCGCAGGAGAAGAACCGCTTGTTCCTGCAAAAGGAAAGAAAACCATTATCCATTGCGGTTGATGAACTCAATCAGGGCAAAATCAAGATTATGGGAGATGAAAAAGAGGAAGAATAATCTTTCTCTTTTTTCCTGTTAGAGACTTATTATGAAAATTATGTTTATATCACTTGGCTGTGATAAAAATCTGGTAGACACCGAAATGATGCTTGGCATGCTGGCGGAAAAAGGGCTATCAGTTTACGGATGATGAGCAGGAGGCTGAAATTGTAGTGGTGAATACCTGCTGCTTCATCGGAGATGCCAAGGAAGAAAGTATCAATACGCTGATCGAGATCGGACAGCTGAAAGAAACTGCTAATGTCAAAATGTTGATCGCAGCAGGATGTCTGGCACAGCGCTATCGGAAAGAGATCCGGGAGCAGATCCCGGAGGTCGATGTGATCATCGGAACGATGGCGATAGATAAGATCGTGGAAGCGGTAGAAGAATATCAGACAAAGCAGTATACCACCTTTGTGGAAGATATTGATAGGACACCTGTCAGCGGTAAGAAGCGTGTCGTTACGACCGGCGGTCATTATGCATATATGAAGATCGCAGAGGGCTGTGACAAACGCTGCAGCTACTGCATTATCCCAAAGGTAAGGGGCAGCTACCGCAGTATTCCGATGGAGACTCTGCTGAAAGAAGCAAATACACTTGTAGAGCAGGGCGTGAAAGAGTTGATCCTTGTAGCACAGGAAACAACCTTATACGGAACAGATTTATATGGGAAGAAGTCTTTGCCGGAGCTTTTACGGAAGCTTTCCGAGATCAGAGGACTCTACTGGATCCGTATTTTATACTGTTATCCGGAGGAGATCACGGAAGAACTGATCGATACGATCGCAGAACTGCCGAAGGTATGTCATTATCTGGACATTCCGATCCAGCATGCGTCGGATAAAATCCTAAAACGCATGGGCAGACGTACCAACCAGCAGCAGCTGAAGGACAAAATCGCAATGATCCGCAGTAAAATACCGGATATGTGTCTGCGTACAACACTGATCACCGGTTTTCCGGGAGAGTCACAGGAAGATCACGAGCAGTCCATGGCATTTGTGGATGAGATGGAATTTGACAGACTTGGCGTGTTTACCTATTCTGCGGAAGAAGATACGCCGGCGGCGGGCTTCCCGGATCAGATCGAGGAAGAAGTTAAAAAGGACAGACAGGCAGATATCATGGAGCTGCAGCAGGAGATTGCCTTTGAAAAAGCAGAAGGTATGACAGGACAGGATGTGCTTGTCATGATCGAAGGCAAGGTAGCGGATGAAAATGCCTATGTGGGACGTACTTATAAGGATGCACCGAATGTAGACGGTCTTGTCTTTGTGAATACGGACAGAGAGCTTATGACAGGGGATTTTGTACCTGTACATATCACAGGTTCTTATGAATATGATTTGATTGGAGAAATAAAGGATGAAAATGAATTTACCAAATAAACTGACAATACTCAGAGTGATCATGGTACCGTTTTTTGTGGCATTTTTACTTCTGACACCGTCTCATACAGATTTTAAATGGATCGCATTTGCACTTTTTGTCGTGGCATCTCTGACAGATCTTCTGGATGGACACATTGCCAGAAAATATCATATGATTACCAATTTTGGTAAATTTATGGATCCGCTTGCGGATAAGCTGCTTGTCAGTGCAGCGCTCGTCTGTCTGACGGCACTTGGTTTTATCCCTGCATGGATGACGGTTGTGATCATCAGCCGTGAATTCATTATCAGCGGATTCAGACTGATCGCGGCAGAGCAGGGCAGAGTGATCGCAGCAAGCTGGTGGGGCAAATGGAAAACCTCTGTTACGATGGTGACACTGGCAATCCTGCTCCTTTTAGTCAATGATAAGGGGTTTGGCGCGGCTTATGATGGCTTTATGACGGTAACAACGATTCTGTTATGGATTTCCGTGATCCTGACGGTTGTTTCTCTTGTGGATTACCTGATCAAGAATAAAGATGTCATGAAGGAAGAAGACAAGGACTGATCGGCAGTGGCAGATGCGGATCGATAAAATCCGGAAACGGATGCAGCATGGAAAAGAGGAAGTAACGTGGCAAAAGAGATAGAACAGGAGATTGCAGAGCTTCTGATCCGGAATCAAATGACTGTGACAACAGCCGAATCCTGCACGGGAGGGCTTGTTGCGGGCAGACTGATCAATGCGGCGGGCATTTCCGCAGCTTACAGGCAAGGCTATATTACCTATGCGAATGAGGCAAAGCATAAGCTGCTCGGCGTGAAAAATAAGACACTGAGAAAGCATGGTGCAGTCAGCAGGCAGACAGCAAAGCAGATGGCAAAAGGCGCAGCGGCGGCTGCCAAAGCGGATGCGGCAATTTCCGTAACGGGCATTGCGGGACCGGACGGCGGCACAAAAGAAAAACCGGTAGGACTTGTCTATATCGGCTGTTATGTACAGGGAAAGGTGACAGTAAAGGAATGCCATTTTTCCGGCAGCAGAAGTGAGATCAGGCAGGCAACGGTAGAAAGTGCGCTTATCCTGCTGCGGGAGTGCATTTTAGAACGACTGGGATGATAATCCCACGATATTTAATCGGGGCTTTTGCTCCGACATCATATCATAAAATAAATAAAAGATGTACCAATGGCGGAAATTCAGGCGAATGCGGCAGGTACATCTTTTTATATAGGAAACATGCAATGATGCGAGAGGTTTGACGATTGCCGGATTCCCTTCATGGGTGACTATTGCCGAATTTCCTTCTTGCGGAAACAGAAAATATATGATACTGTCTAAATAAAGCTTTTCTGGATAAGCTTATTTCTATGGCGCATGCCATCTGGTCCGGAGTTCACCGGAATTTTCACGAAAAAAATAAAAAAGAAGGAGTGAATGCTTATTGAGGGACTTTAACGGACTTTATCCGTGTATAATAAGGGACATAAATTGCCTGCAGGCAAAAGAAATGATATACTCAAAAATAAAAGAAGATAGTCTATTGACAAAATCGAACATTTGTTTTAATCTAATAAAAGAACGAACAGATGTTCCTATAAGGAGAGAAAAATGGAAAGAGAAGATAAACTGAAAGCACTTGACGCAGCTCTGTCAGATTGAACGCCAGTATGGAAAGGGTGCTGTTATGAAGCTGGGTGACAATACAGCAAGAATGAATGTGGAGACTGTACCGACAGGATCGTTAAGTCTGGACATTGCACTGGGACTTGGCGGTATTCCGAAGGGACGTATTGTGGAGATCTACGGACCTGAGTCCAGTGGTAAGACGACGGTAACACTGCATATGATCGCAGAGGTACAGAAGCGCGGCGGTATCGCAGGCTTCATTGATGCGGAGCATGCGCTGGATCCTGTTTATGCCAAGAATATCGGTGTGAATATTGACGAGTTGTATATTTCCCAGCCGGACAGTGGAGAGCAGGCGCTGGAGATCACAGAGACTATGGTACGTTCCGGTGCGATTGATATTATTGTTGTGGACTCTGTTGCTGCATTGACACCAAAGGCAGAGATCGACGGTGATATGGGCGATTCCCATGTGGGTCTGCAGGCACGTCTGATGTCGCAGGCACTGCGTAAGCTGACTGCCGTGATCAGCAAGTCTAACTGTACCGTTATTTTTATCAACCAGCTGCGTGAAAAGGTCGGCGTTATGTTCGGTAACCCGGAGACAACAACCGGCGGCCGTGCACTGAAATTCTATTCTTCCGTCCGTCTGGATGTCAGAAGGATCGAGCAGCTGAAGCAGAGCGGAGAGACGATCGGTAACCGTACAAGGATCAAGGTTGTCAAGAATAAGATCGCACCGCCGTTTAAAGAGGCTGAGTTTGATATTATGGATCTGGCAGCAGGAACGGGTTGTTAATAAGAGCGGAACTGGATAAAAAAGATGGCATCAGGTCGGTCAAAGCGTGAAAATGCAAAAGCATTTTTGACTCCGGAAGCGTGCGCAAAGATAGAAGGGTACGTGAGCTGGACTGGAAGCAGATCCTGTCAAAGCAGATACAGATGCAAAGCCTGAGACAAAATCAAAGCGAAAAGAATAAGAGCTATGGAACGGGTTGTTACGGGACTTGTGGAACTGGATAAAAAAGATATCAGGTATATCTGGATGAAGGCCTTTGTACTATACAAAGGTGAGGTTCGGAAATATAAGATTAGTTGGAAAGCCTCTTGCACAGGCTGCTTATCAGGAGCTTGTGCAGGAGGTTTTGCCGAAACGGGCAAAGCTGCGTGCCATGAATCTTCTGACAAAACGCCCCTATACGGAGAAAAACTCCGGCAAAAAGCTGGTAGAAGGAAAGTATCCGGAAGATATCATAGATATTGCGCTTGCCTATGTGAAATCATATGGCTACATTGATGATGAAGCTTTATGCAAGGGATTATATTTTTATCATATGGCATCGGAGAGCCCTCTCAGAATCCGGCAGAAGCTGATGGAGAAAGGGATTGACGGTGATACCATAAACGCATGTCTGGAAGAACAGGATGCAGAAGCAATGCAGAAACTGCAACCCGTCAGATTCAGCAACTTGCACAAAAAAGAATCATGGACAAAAAGCCGTCAGATCAGCGTGAATCGGCAAAGGTCATACAATATCTGCTTCGGAAGGGATATTCCCTGTCTATGATAAAAGCTGCATTATCTGATGAATTATTGGAAGATTTATACAAATAGAAAGTTGAAAAACCACAAATACTTGACATAACATCTAATACAGTTTAAAATTGAAGTGTTGTAAAATTAGATATTAGGATGTCGTCTACATACATTCTATAGATAATATAAGTACAATGAAAAATGAATAAGGAGGTGCTCCTGTACATGCCGTCAATTGCAATTGCAGTTATAGCAGTAATTGTTGCTCTTGCCATTGCTATTCCGGTCACTGCGAAGATCGCGACTTCCAAATATCAGAAGGACGTAGAGAGCAAGCTTGGAAATGCAGACGATAAGGCACGTCAGATCATTGATGATGCATTAAAGACTGCGGAAGCCAAGAAGCGCGAAAGTCTTCTGGAGGTTAAGGAAGAGTCCATCCGTACAAAGAACGAGCTGGACAAAGAGATCAAGGATCGCAGAGCTGAGGTACAGCGTTATGAACGCCGCATCCAGCAGAAGGAAGAGAACATCGATAAGAAATCCGATGCGATCGAGAAGAAGGAAGCAAGCATTGTCGCGAGAGAAGAGGAACTGGCAAAGCAGAAAAAGAAATTGCCAGCTTAAACGAGCAAAGAGTACGGGAACTGGAAAGAATCTCTGGTTTGACCTCCGACCAGGCAAAGGAATATTTGCTGAAAATTGTTGAAGATGATGTGAAGCATGAAACTGCTGTCATGATCAAAGAAATGGAAGCTGAGAGCCAAGAGAAGAAGCTGGATAAAAAGGCTAAGGAGTACGTGGTCAATGCGATCCAGAAATGCGCTGCAGATCATGTATCAGAGACAACTGTATCTCGTAGTACAGCTTCCGAATGATGAGATGAAAGGAAGAATTATCGGACGTGAAGGAAGAAATATCCGTACGGATTGTAGACGGACGAATTCATCCGGCTAGAATTGAAGAAATGGTAGAAAAGGCACAAAAGAAGTTGAAACCATGATTCGTGAAGAGGGTGAAGCTGCCACCTTTAGAAGTAGGTGTGCATGGCATTCATCCGGAACTTGTGAAATTATTAGGCCGAATGAAATTCAGAACCAGTTATGGTCAGAATGCATTAAAGCATTCTATAGAAGTAGCACAGCTTTGTGGCTTACTTGCGGCTGAAGTTGGTGTAGACGTAAGATTGGCAAAACGTGCAGGACTCCTGCATGATATTGGTAAATCAGTAGACCACGAAGTAGAAGGCTCACATATTCAGATTGGTGTGGATTTATGTAGAAAATACAAAGAATCTCCGCTTATTATCAACGCGGTAGAGGCACACCATGGCGACGTAGAGCCAGAGTCATTGATTGCTTGTCTGGTACAGGCAGCCGATACAATTAGCGCAGCAAGACCAGGTGCAAGACGCGAGACAATGGAAACATATTCCAACAGATTAAAGCAGTTAGAAGATATTACAAATGAATTTAAAGGTGTAGATAAAATCGTACAAAGAATTAAGTCATGATGAGTTATTGGAATTACAGGGTGCTCTGAATAAAGAGTACGCAGATGCGAAGAGTAAGGGACTGAGCCTGAACATGGCAAGAGGAAAAACCGTCTCCTGAACAGTTGGGATTTTCCATGGGGATTATGGATGCTCTGAATTCTTCTTCTGAGCTTGTTTCCGAGGATGGTACAGACTGCCGCAACTATGGTGTTCTGGATGGTATTCCGGAAGCAAAAAGACTTATGGCAGGTATGGTAGATACAAAGAGCGAGAATATGATCGTGTGTGGTAATGCGAGTCTTCCGATTATGTATGATACAGTTGCACGTTCTTATGCATTTGGTGTATGTGGCGGCAAACCATGGTGCAAGCAGGAGCATGTGAAGTTCCTCTGCCCGGTTCCCGGATATGACAGACATTTTGCGATCACAGAGCAGTTTGGCATTGAAATGATCAATATCCCGATGCATGAGGATGGACCGGATATGGATCTGGTAGAAAAATATGTAGAAAGCGACAGCAGCGTAAAGGGTATCTGGTGTGTACCGAAATACTCTAATCCGGAAGGTGTCTGCTATTCGGATGAGGTTGTCAGACGCTTTGCTGCGCTGAAACCGGCTGCGGAGGACTTCCGTATTTACTGGGATAATGCATATGCAATGCATCACTTATATCCGGATCAGCCTGTGAAAATTCTGGATATTATCGAAGAATGTGAAAAAGGCAGGACATCCTGATATGGTATTTGAGTTCTGCTCAACTTCCAAGGTAACCTTCTCAGGCTCCGGCGTT
>VOFC01000850.1_pt1 | contig 48001 bp, 72 predicted proteins | sample 5384161 | NCBI WGS metagenome assembly VOFC01 (sample SAMN12384722, study PRJNA508395) | human gut metagenome | isolation source: healthy gut B | host: Homo sapiens | reverse complement strand
TGCTTGTATGGGCGGTTGCCCTTTTGTGCGAGTAGTGATGAGAATACAAGCGGGAATCACACAATCATGCTTGCATGTATTGTGTGATTATCGCTTGCATTCGAGGAGCACCGCGACAACGACAGAACGAAGTTCTGGAGTATGAGCTACGAGAAAAAATGAGGAGTTTGAAATTTTATGACGAATAGATATGATGAGAAAGAAAGACGGATTCACTGTGCATTTTCAGAAAAATGCGGTGGCTGTGATTATGCCGGGATGAAATATGATAACGAGCTTGCAGTTAAGCAGAAGTACATTGAAGAACTTTTTGGTGAATATGTAAAAGTTGATGATATTGTTGGAATGTACAGACCAATATATTACCGCAATAAAGTTCATGCAGTTGTAGGACTTGATGATTCCAGAAATGTGATAGCAGGAACTTACGAGGAAAACAGCCACAGAATAGTTGATACATTAGACTGTATGATTGAAGATTCGCAGTGTACAGACATTATTAAGGATATTAAAGGACTTATAGCCTCATTTAAATATCAGCCATATGACGAAGATGCGGGAAAGGGAATGATCCGACACATTCTTTTAAGAAAAGGATTTTCGACAAAGGAGATTATGCTCGTTATTGTTACAGCAGGAGTTACATTTCCATCAAAGAACAATTTCCTTAAGGTATTATGTGAGAAGCATCCCGAAATCACTACAATTGTGCAGAATATTAATGACAGGCGCACAAGCATGGTGCTTGGAAAGAGAAATATTGTTCTTAAGGGAAAAGGTTATATCGAGGATGTGTTGTGTGGCTGCAGATTCAGAATAAGCCCATCGTCATTCTATCAGATTAATCTATAAATAATATAAAGAATATAAGGTTTGTCAATGCTGATGCGGGCGGAATTCCCTTAGAATATGCTGCAAAGAAAAAGGCTGATGTTGTTATCATGGATCCGCCAAGAAGTGGTAGCAGTGAGGAGTTCGACATAGTAGGTAAATGGGCGGTATTATCTCCATAGTAAAATTTGGCAAAGGATGTGATGGATATATGCTCATTTCATCTAAGGGCAGGTATGCCATAAGAGTTATGGTGTATCTCGATAAATCAGGGGACGGCTGCATACCTCTTAAAGAGATAACAGACGCAGAAGACCTGTCCCAGAAATATCTGGAGAGTATCACCAGAGTGTTGTCCAAGGGCAAGCTTATAGAAGCGGTCAGCGGTCACGGTGGAGGCTTAAGGCTCACAAGGGAGCCGTCAGAGTATACCCTTGACGAGATCCTTAATCTTATGGAAGGATCCCTGGCGCCGGCAGCTTGTGTGAAGGATGATGACACGTGCTGCAACAGCGAGGCATGTTATACAAGACCTATCTGGAAGGGACTGGCAGAGGTTATAGATAATTATTTTAAAGATATCACCTTGCAGGATGTTGTGGATTCTGCACTGCAAATGACGAAAAAAACGGTATCGTCTAAATAAGGAATAAAATGAAAAAAATATTAAGGAGGACATATCATGTCAGACAATCAGTTATTAACAGTTAAAAATCTCCATGTAAATGTTGAGGATAAGGAAATCTTACATGGCGTTGATCTAAGCATAGGAACAGGAGAGACTCACGTACTTATGGGACCTAACGGAACAGGTAAGTCAACACTTGGATACGCATTGATGGGGAATCCAAGATATACAGTAACAGAAGGAGAGATATGGTTTAAGGGACAGAACATCACAGAAGAAGCTGTAGATTTCAGAGCAAAAACCGGTATGTTCCTTTCATTCCAGAACCCTCTTGAGGTTCCGGGAGTTACCCTTAGTTCATTTATAAGAAGTGCTCTTGAGCAGAAGACAGGAAAGAGAATACGTCTCTGGGATTTCAAAAAGGAATTAGAGAAGACAATGGAGCTTCTCCAGATGGATCCTTCATATGCAGAGAGAGATCTGAATGTAGGCTTCTCCGGTGGTGAGAAGAAGAAGGCAGAGATATTACAGTTGCTTATGCTTAAGCCATCACTTGCAATCCTTGATGAGACAGACTCAGGTCTTGATGTAGATGCTGTCCGTACTGTATCAGCAGGAATTGAGGCATATCAGAAGATCTGTGACGGCAGCCTGCTTATAATCACCCACAGCACCAAGATTCTTGAGTCACTTTCAGTTGACTACACCCATGTAATGGTTGAGGGTAAAATGATCAAGACCGGCGACGCCTCCCTGGTTGATGAGATAAACAGCGAAGGCTTCGGCAGATATGAGAACGAGAAGACAGAATAACCGGGAAGGAGTCTGTAGACGAAGATGAAAGAAAAGACATATGTAGAAGACATAGACAGAAATATATATGATTTCAAATATGACGATAAGGACGCATACAAGTTAAAGGCAGGACTTACTCCGGAGATAGTTGAACAGTTGTCTGCCGAGAAGCATGATCCGGAATGGATGAGACAGTTTAGACTTGATTCATTGAAATTATATAACGAAATACCGGTTCCTGACTGGGGACCATCTATAGAAGGTCTTAACATTGACAACATTGTTACTTATGTAAGACCAAATACCAATATGAAGGCAGACTGGAAGGATGTTCCTGAGGATATAAAGAACACCTTTGAGCGTCTGGGTATACCTCAGGCAGAACGTAAATCCCTGGCAGGTGTTGGAGCCCAGTATGATTCAGAGCTTGTATATCATAATGTCCGTGAAGAGGTTGCTGCCAAGGGTGTTGTATACACAGATATGGAGAGTGCCTTAAACGGAGAATTTGCAGATATGGTGAAGGAGCATTTCATGAAGCTTGTAACTCCACACGATCACAAATTTGCAGCACTCCATGGAGCAGTGTGGTCCGGAGGATCATTTGTATATGTTCCTAAGGGAGTTAAGGTCGATATTCCCCTTCAATCATATTTCAGACTTAATGCAGCAGGTGCAGGACAGTTTGAGCACACACTTATCATTGTTGATGAAGGAGCAGACCTTCATTTCATAGAGGGATGTTCAGCACCTAAGTATAACGTGGCAAATCTTCATGCAGGCTGCGTTGAGTTATTTGTAGGAAAGAATGCGAAGCTCAGATATTCTACCATTGAGAACTGGTCAAAGAATATGTACAACCTGAACACCAAGAGAGCCATTGTTGAAGAGGGCGGAACCATTGAGTGGGTTTCAGGCTCATTTGGCTCTCATGTATCCTACCTGTATCCTATGAGCATACTTAAGGGAAAGGGCTCAAGAATGGAATTTACAGGTGTGACATTTGCAGGGAAGGGACAGAACCTGGACACAGGAGCAAAGGTAGTACATGCGGCACCGGATACAAGTTCATACATGAACACCAGATCTATATCAAAGGATGGAGGAATAAGCACATTCCGTTCATCTGTTGTGGTTACCAAGGAAGCGGAGAACTCCAAGTCGGCTGTTTCATGTCAGTCACTTATGCTTGACTCCATATCTCGGTCAGATACTATTCCTGCCATGGATGTTCGTACAAGAAAGGCAAATATCGGTCATGAGGCACAGATCGGAAGTATCAGTGATGAGGCAGTGTTCTACCTTATGTCAAGAGGCATGAGCGAGGAGGACGCAAGGGCATGTATTGTAAGTGGATTCGCAGATAATGTATCTAAGGAGCTGCCGCTTGAGTATGCTCTTGAGATGAACAATCTGATACGTCTTGAGATGAAGGGCAGTATAGGTTAAGAGGAGGCACCCCTTTACCCCGATATAAGATTAGGAGGAACTGACAATGGGACAAATAGAAGAATTTAAGATAAATCCGCTGCCATCTATAACCTGGAACTGGCTGCGGCTCAATGATGTAAATGTAAAATGGAACATGGATATAGAGCCATGTAATATAGAGATAAAAGAAGATAATAATGAAAAAGCTAAGGATGCTGACATCTGGGGAGACATAAAGACAGGTGCCGGAGAGGCTGCGGATGTAATATTTGCAGGGGAAAACGGTAAAGCTAATGTGGCAGCACTTAGCTTTGGAAATTCAGACAATGCAGAAGCTGCAGACAGTAATTCAGGTGTATGTGAGAAAGTGGTTCATGTTGACATAACATCGAACAAAGTCTCATCTGCCGGAGTCCTGAAGATTCATGGAAAGGAAAATTCCAGCGTGTCTGTTATAGAGACATTTGGCAAGGGTGGAAATGGCAGCATTGCCTTCCGTACACTGGTTCAGGCAGAGAAGAACAGCAGGGTGAGACTTGTGCAGATATTCCTTGAAGATCAGACTTTACTTAATGATGTGGGCTGTGTGTGCGAGGAAAATGCAGACTTCGAGGTGTTGCAGATATTTGCAGGTAAGGGAAATCTCTACAATGGTATAAGAACAGACCTTAAGGGTGACAAGGCACATACAGAAAAGTCAATAGGCTACCTGGGACAGAACAAACAGGTGGTTGACATAAATCTTGTGGTAAATCACCTTGGCAAGAAGACAGGCAGTGAGATCCAGGTGGATGGAACCCTGAAGGACGAGGCAGAGAAGACCTTCCGTGGCACCATTGATTTCAAGAATGGTTCATCACAGTCAGTTGGAGCTGAGACAGAGAATGTTCTCCTTCTTGGTGACAATGTGGTGAATAAAACAATTCCTGTTATCCTCTGTGCTGAGGAGGATGTGGAAGGCTCCCACGGTGCAACCATCGGCGAGCTTGATGAGGAGACCATGTTCTACTTCGCTTCCAGAGGCATTGATCAGGAGCTGGCAGAGGATATCATGACCAAGGGTAAGATGGAAGTCTTATACAGAAAGATAAATGACGAGGTTACTGAGAAGCTTGTAGAGGAGCAGTTAGCGGAGGTGATGGGATATGACAGAGAAGAATTATAGGAAGGATTTCCCCCTTCTTCAGAATAACGACACCATTTATATAGACAATGCAGCTACATCCCAGAGACCTGCAGTGGTCATAGAAGCTGAGAAGAAGTTCTACGAGGAGGCAAATGCCAATCCTCTCCGGGGTTTCTACCCATTGAGTCTTGAGGCTACCAAACGCTATGAAGATTCAAGGACTGTTGTGAAGGCATTCATCAATGCCAGGTCAGAGCAGGAGATCATCTTCACGAGAAATACCACAGAGAGCCTTAATCTTATTGCTTACAGCTATGGACTTAACAACATTAAGGCAGGAGACGAGATCGCCATAACCATCATGGAACATCACAGCAATATGCTGCCATGGCAGATGGTAGCGAAGCAGACCGGAGCAACCCTTAGATATCTTGAGTGTGAGAAGGACGGAACATTTGCAGAGGAAACTTTAAAAGAAGGGATCAATTCCAGGACTAAGCTGGTTGCCATGACCCAGGTGTCGAATGTTCTTGGCTGTGTCAATCCTATAGAGAAGGTTGTAAGACTTGCCCATGAGGTTGGAGCAGTTGTAGTGGTTGACGGTGCCCAAAGCGTGCCACATATGGCTACAGATGTCCAGGCGCTGGATGTTGATTTCCTTGCATTTTCAGGTCACAAGTTAATGGGACCTATGGGCATAGGAGTTCTCTACGGCAGAAAGGAACTGCTTGATGAAATGCCTCCGTTTCTTACAGGTGGCGAGATGATCCAGTCGGTTACAAGAGAAGGTGCGGTGTATGCAGAGCTTCCTCATAAGTTCGAGGCAGGAACTGTCAATGCTGCCGGAGCTGTTGGACTTGCGGCTGCCATAAAGTATGTGGAGAGCGTTGGATTTGGCTATATAGAAGAGCGTGAGCAGGCACTTACAAAGAGAGCAATGGAGGGGCTTGCCAGGGTTCCTCACGTTACTGTTCTCGGTTCGGATGACCCTGCAAATCACACAGGAATAGTAGCGTTCTTAATAGATGGAGTTCATCCTCACGATGTAAGTGAGATACTTGCCTCAGATGGCATAGATGTAAGGGCAGGGCATCACTGTGCCCAGCCGCTTCTTACCTATCTTGGCGTGCACAATGCTACCAGGGCAAGCTTTATGTTCTACAATACAGAGGAAGAAGTTGACGCATTTGTAAAGAGTGTGGCAGGAGTCAGAAGGAGTATGGGCTATGGCGAATAGAATATTTTACAATGAGATACTTACAGAGCATAATATGAGACCGGATTTTAAGCATGATCTCCCGGATGCGAATATCGTCCTTGAGGGAGTCAATCCCAACTGTGGAGACAAGAAAAAATATGATGATGACAAGGCTGATTTTATTAATATTCGGAAGGTGCGTATAGTGCTGAAAGTCAGAGCATAAGTAAAGTGTATGACATAAAAGATAAGATAAAAAATATGGATTTATGGAAAAAATTAATATTTTTATTTTTTTTTGTATGTATTATGTCATATTTGTTTTCTCCATATAAAAGTGTTGCATTTCTAGGACACGGAGGAAGATATACGGGACTTGTTTTTTATGGTGCATGTGTTTGTATGTATTATGTTGTTTCAACATGTTACAGATTCGAAAAAAGAGATATTACATATGTATTATGTTCTACAATATTGGTTAATGTGTGGGCAGTGCTTAATTACGCGGGCATGGATCCATTCTACATATACAAGGATGTTCCAGCTGACATGAAAACGGTGTACATATCTTCGCTTGGTAATATAGATATATATGGAATGTATGTTAATATGATGCTTGCACTTGCCATGTTTTCGTTTGTATATGAGGAAAGTACAGCAGGTAAGCTTTTTTTATGGTATTTGTGCACTGCTGGGAATGATGGGTTCATTGGCATCAGACAGCGATATGGCAGTTGCAGGTATGTTTTTGCATTTGTGATTCTTATATATTTTGCAATATCAGATTATAACAGATTAATAAGGTATTTTATGCTCGCTGTAGAATTGTTTATTGCAGGACGTATACTAGGGGTTATATATATATTTAATCAGTTTAATACAAGGATTATAAAAAGTGTTGGCAGTATTATTGTTTATAAGAATGTATTTGTAGTGTTTCCAGTTGTCTGTTTCATAGCTATATTTATTATCCAGCTGCTTCATGACAAATATGATTTGTTTGCCAATAAAAAACTGATTGATAAAATAAAAAAATATATGTAATCATATGTGTTGTATTTGCAGCAGCGGCATGTCTGATGGTTATTATATGTACAGCTGTACAGAGAGGTCCGCTTGCTATTACTGATGACTGGGGCTCAGGGACGTGGATACATATGGAAAAACTTGCTGGATGGATTTAAAAACCTTCCATTCATAAATAAAATATTCGGTGCAGGAGAGGCTTCTACAGCATGGGTTTTAAGTGATTATTCTGCTGCTGCCAACAACATATTTAACAGAGGAAGAGTAGACAATGCTCACAATATATGGATTAATATGCTTATAACACTTGGTATTGCCGGTCTTATAGTATATGTTTTACTTCTTGTAGCAGCAATCAGCAATATAAAGAGGCACCTTAAAGGTTCAAGTGAAGCCTGCCATATGAACAAATCAAGATATATGCTTGCAGGTGCAGGTCTTGCTGTTATGGTATATTCAATCCAGGGGAACGGCTGAAATGCTGGAGGTTATTACATTTCCAATATTTTTCTGTCTGTTAGCAATGCTGAATTGCAGCACGAAAAATAAAAACACAGAAAAACAGGAATTAAATAAAAAAAGAAACAGATATATAAATATCTGGCAGATTAGTATTTTGTAAGGAGAGTGTAAGGATATTATGGCAAAATATATTATGGCTTTAGATCAGGGGACAACAAGTTCAAGATGTATTCTTTTTGATAAGGCTGGTAACATATGCAGTATGGCGCAGAAAGAGTTTGAACAGATATATCCAAGACCAGGGTGGGTTGAACATAATCCTATGGAAATATGGTCCTCACAGTACGCAGTTATATCTGAAGCTATGGCATTACTTGGTGCTAAAGCAAAGGATATTGCAGGAATAGGAATAACTAATCAGAGAGAAACAACAATCGTATGGGATAAAGAAACAGGAGAACCTGTATATAATGCTATAGTATGGCAGTGCAGAAGGACAGCAAAGGATGTAAAAGCACTTATAAGAGATGGTTATGATGAAGTCATAAAGGCAAAGACGGGACTTGTTCCAGATGCGTACTTTAGCGCGACTAAGATAGCCTGGATCCTGAATAATGTAGAAGGTGCAAGGAAAAGAGCAGAAGAAGGCAAACTGCTTTTTGGTACGGTTGACACATGGCTTATATGGAAGCTTACAGGTGGAGCCATACATGTAACAGATTATACCAATGCATCAAGAACGATGCTTTTTGATATACATAAGCTGTGCTGGGATAAAGAGCTTATTAATAAGCTTAATATACCTGAATCAATGCTTCCTGAGGTAAAACCATCAAGCTGTATATATGGATATACAGACAGTTCAGTCATAGCAGGTAGTATACCTATAGCTGGTGCAGCTGGTGACCAGCAGGCAGCACTTTTTGGACAGTGCTGTTTTGATGCTGGTGAAGTAAAGAATACATATGGAACAGGCTGCTTTCTTCTTATGAATACTGGAAAGGAACCGGTTATATCAGAACACGGACTTATAACAACTATTGCGGCTAGTACCAACGACTGCGTAAAGTATGCACTTGAAGGCAGTGTGTTTACAGGTGGAGCTGTTATACAGTGGCTTAGGGATGAAATGCGTATGATTAAGAATTCTTCGCAATCGGAGAATTATGCAAGAATGGTTGAGGATACTAATGGTGTATATATAGTTCCGGCATTCTCAGGATTAGGTGCACCATACTGGAATCCATATGCGAGAGGCACAATAGTAGGAGTTACAAGGGGAGCAGGCAAGGAACATTTTATTAGAGCATCATTAGAATCTATAGCTTACCAGACATATGATGTACTTAAAGCTATGGAAAGTGATACCGGACATGTTGTAAGTGAATTAAAGGTTGATGGAGGTGCAAGTGCTAACGATTTTCTTATGGAATTTCAGTCAGATATACTGGATGCATCTATCAGAAGACCAAGATGCATAGAAACAACAGCACTTGGAGCTGCTTATCTTGCGGGGTTATCAGTTGGCTTTTTTTAAGAATGAAGATGAGATAAAGGATAACTGGCAGCTTGATACTACATTTGAAAGCAGCATATCACCTGCTAAAAGAGACAGCCTTCTTATGGGTTGGAGAAGAGCTGTTAAATGCGCTATTAATTATACAGAAGAATAAAAACATATTATACAGATGTATAGATGTCGTGGTCAAAAGCCCCCGACATAAATATTTATGATATTGGAGGAAACTTGATTGGATAATAATGTAGGGAAGGCAGCTAAAGTTATAGAACAGGATAATAAAGTTATACTTGGAAAAGACAGGAAGGTCAAGGAGATTATGACAGCATTTCTTGCTGGTGGACATATACTTCTTGAGGATATACCAGGAGTCGGTAAAACAACACTTGCAACTGCATTTTCAAAGGCTATGAAGCTGGACTGTAAAAGAGTTCAGTTCACACCTGATGTTATGCCATCAGATCTTACTGGATATTCTGTATACAGAAGTGATCTTGGACAGTTCGTATATCAGCCAGCAGTGTATTCTGTAACCTGCTGCTTGCTGATGAGATAAACAGAACATCACCCAAAACACAGTCAGCCCTTCTTGAGGTCATGGAGGAAAGAAAGGTATCAGTTGAGGGAATAACAAGAGATGTTCCTGATCCTTTTATAGTAATAGCAACGCAGAATCCATATGGCAATGCAGGTACGCAGAGTCTTCCAGAGGCACAGATGGACAGGTTTATGATAACGATGTCTATAGGATATCCTGATTTTGAAAGTGAGATGGATATGGCAATGTCGGTTGGGAAAATAGGACGGACAGATATGGTAGAGCCGGTTATAACAGCAGAAGATGTTAAGGAAATGCAGGAAGAGATATATGAGGTATATATGAATAAAAGCATATATAAGTACATAGTTGAGCTTGTTACAGCAACCAGGGAATCTGAATATATAGAAAGAGGTGCAAGCCCAAGAGCAACAATTGCACTCGTAAAAATGTCAAAGGCTTGGGCATGGCTTAATGGAAGAGATTATGTTATTCCTTCTGATGTAGGTACACAGTTTGAGTATGTGATTTCACACAGAATAGTACCTGATATGTCAGCACGTATGGAAAAGTTGTCAAAATCAGACATAGTAAATAATATTGTAAAGTCTGTAAAAAGGCCGGTTGTTGGTGAAAAGAGCGTAAACTGAGGATGAAAGAATATGATGTCTAAAGTATTATTAATCTTTTTTGTTGTTATTTCGTGGTATGTTGCAGGAATGGTCCATTCATTTGCATTGATGTTATATGCAGTATGCCTTACTTTTTTTATGCTTGCTATGCATTTTGTTACAAGTATATATAAAAAAAAGAGTGTCATTTGCTTTTTGCTTCTGATTATGCAAGTGCGATTGAAGGCAGAGATTATCTTGTCAGGGTTAATATAAATAATAATCATGGTCTGCCAGTAAGTAAAATCAGACTTGATATTGAAGTGTCATATGGTTTTTAATGGAAATAAAACAAAATATATGCTTACAAATAAAATATATGGGAGCTGTCATAAGAAAAAAAAGATTCTATAAAGTTTACAATAAGGATGCCTTATGCAGGACCGGCATGTGTATATATTAAGCGTGTATATTTTTTATGATTATACAGGTGTGTTCAGAAGAAAGGCTGTAACTGACAGTCATATGAATATAGCTGTGCTGCCGTATATTGAGGATGGCAGTATTTATATGGAATATGCTGCATCTGCAGCTGAGGCTTCCCAGATTTATATGTTAACAGAAGTGGAAATTCAGTTGATGATATAAGACAGATAAGAGAATATCAGACAGGCGATTCCTACAGGCATATACACTGGAATCTAAGTGCTAAAACAGGGAGCCTTCTTGTTAAAGAATTTTCGCAGGAGACAGATATAGAAGTCAATGTGTTTGCAAAGGTGTTTATAGATGATTTATATGATTATAAGAAAATGGGAGATTTTTATGACAAGCTTGCCAATGAGACAATGTGGCTTATTAACGATAAAAGTATAATTAATCTTTTGTGGTATGATTATGAATATGATACGTTTATTAAACATCGTGTGAATAACAGAAAGGATTGCGAAGATGTGCTGTATGCTCTTTTTTCTGTATCACGAAAAATGCAGGGTTAATAATAAAAAAACAGGCATGAATAAAGAACTTCCATCTGCATATAAAGAAGGAAATATAGTTGTGGTAGATACTAGTCTTAAGGTGAGTGTTAATGGCAGTATAAAAGTATAAGTTATAGCGGAATGGAGAACAGTATGAAAACAGATATCAGTATAACGGTCAAACGGACAGAAGATAGTGGCTACAGAGGAAACATGTATCTTGGTTTTGCTGCGCTTTTTTGTGGCGTTCTTTCTGTTCTTCTGTTTATAAGTGGATTTAATGCTATAGGATATACGGGGGAACTTGTGTATCTGTCTGCGTTTTTGTTATCTTTTATATTCTGTTATGTGTATTACAATAAACCACAATTGTCAGTTGTATTATGCGTAATGATTTTTATAGGTATATTTATTGCGGTAATAACTGGACTGGATGATTTGCAACTACAGGCATATTCAGTATTTACGGCTTTCAGTGAGGGGAGAGCGGCTGTCAGGAATATAACTAAGCTTATGTGTGTGTTTACACCATTGCTAGTTGGTGTGTTTTATCTTTTTGAGATAGTTTTTAAGGTGCATTTTGTTTTGTCATTTGTTATGGTTTCTTTTTTTACTGGCTTCACCTTTTCTTAAAATATCCATATCAGTCTTTAACATTTTTATTTATGCTTGTATACCAGATTTTGTTTTATCTGATGAATAATCTGGATAAAAAGAAAAGAAAAAACTCTGTATTCATCACATACGGTAAACAGCAGAAAAAACATTATGGGAAAATGTACAGTCATGTGTGCTGCACTGCTTTTTGCATCATTTGTTCTATCAGCTGTTATTATGAATACAATATCTGAGCCAGTATATAATTCGGTAAGCGGAATAGAAGAGGTGGTTTATAAGGTATCAAGTATAGCCAGTAACAGAGCCTCTGATATCAGCATGAATGGAAGTATAAGTACAGGAAACAATTATCAGACTGGGGCAGAACAGATTAACCTTACAACACAAAGAAAGCCGGAAGAGGATGTATATCTTATAGGTTACAGAGGTGGAGAGTATACAGGTAATAACTGGAATAAGGCTGATGATGTACAGATATGTAACGAACTGGATAAGAAAAAGGGAAATACATATGCCAGATATAGCTCAATATATAGTACATCTGAGGTGTTTGGAAACCTGTATTATCTTGGCAATTATATTATGAAAAGTAATGGACTGGCTGTTTCAAAGGATAAAGACAGGAGACTTCAGCTTGATATAGCTTATACAAGTGACAAAAATAATATAATGCTGGAGCCATATTGCAGTAACCTATATCTGGCACAGAAAAACTCTTATGATGAGTATAGTGTTATGTATTATGAACAAAAGGATATGGTTTCTTTATGGGATTCAGATAATATAACTGATTTAACGAAGAAATCAAGGATGGATGATTACATAAATGTGCAGTCTAATTATAAAACTGCAATGAAATCTTACTATACGCAGTATTCAGATGATATTACGCCACAACTGGCTTTGTATGTTAAGGATAATCCACTTTCATCACTTGAAGAAAAAACAACATTTATATTATATACACTTATGAGTAATACAAGCTACACAAGGACTCCTGGGATTATGCTTGGAAATACTGATGTGCCAGATAAGTTTCTTTTTGAGTCTAAAAAGGATATTGCGTTCATTATGCAACAGCTGCAACACTTATGTACCGTATGTACGGAATTCCTGCAAGGTATGTAACAGGGTTTAAGGTGTCTGCTGACAGTTTTAAAGAAAATGCTGATGGGCAGTGGAGTACAGCAGTTACAGATTCAGCACAGCATTCGTGGACAGAGATTTTTATAGATAATTATGGATGGGTACCGGTTGATGTTACGCCAGCAGCAGATGGAACTATGAGGGTTTCTTATCCGGATATAATATGGAAATATTTAATCAGATAATGCAGCAGAATAACTGGAAAACTGATATACCAAGTATAAATGATATATCAAAGGAAAAACAGAATATGTAAGAACGTGGCATGGTGCTGTTAAAGCAGCTATAAAGAGGTTTTAAGGCTTGCATGGAGAATACTTAAAATACTGTTGCTGTTCATAGCTGTAATTAGTGTAGCATCTTCGCCTTTATGGTTAAGATTAAGAAGAAATATAATACTTAAAAGACAGAACAAGAAAAAAAAGCAGTTTCTATATATAAAAGACTGATGTGTATGCTCCATACGACAGGCTATGTGACAGAGTATGATGGCACGGAGGAGAACTTTGCTGATGTGCTTGTAGCAGAATTTGCAGAAGATTATAAAGAGGATGTGGCTGATATAAAAAGGGCAGTAGATGTATCAGTGCAATCGGAGTTTTCTTTACATAGGACAGATACTTCTGATATGCAATGCGTTCTTAATGTATACAATAAGATATCAGATATTATATATAACAGGCTTAGATGGTGGGAGAAAATAGTATTTAGATATGTATATTGTTTTTAAACTTGACTATTCTTAATATTTATACTATTCTAATGAAAGTTTGAAATATATTTCATTGGAGGTAATATATATGCAATTAGCAATGATAACAATACAGCAGGTTTTGGTTTTGTTTGTATTAATATTTGCGGGTTTTATATGTGTGAAGGCAGGTGCGGTAAAAATAGAAGGCAAGAAGGCATTTTCTGATCTGCTTGTTTATTTTGTTGTACCATGTATGATTATTAATTCATACCTGACAGATTTTGATTCTGATATATTCAGGAATATATTGTATGCACTTTGGCTGAGTGTACTTCTTATAGCTGTAGGTATAGCTGTTACTTTTTATATTATCGCTGCGTATTAAAGATGATAATCTTCCGGTTGTAAGATTCGGATGTATGTTTTCTAATGCGGCCTATATGGGTTTTCCGTTGATTCAGGCTTTGTTTGGCAGTGAAGGGCTTATATATGCAAGTGCATTTGTTACAGTGTTTAATATATTGTTATGGACACTTGGATATTCAGTTGTAAGCCGGACAATCAGCTGGAAGATGGTTGTAAAAAAGATATTTACGACTCCGGCGACACTTGCTGTTTTTGCTGGAATCATAATATTTGTTTTAAGAATTCCAATGCCATCAGTGCTTCATCAGGCCATAAGTGCAGCAGGTGCAGTTAACACTCCGTTATCAATGTTTATAACAGGCATGATTATTGCAGCAAGTGATATTAAGAAAATGTTTGTAAATAAACTTGTGTATTTTTCAATAATTGTAAGGATGATAATTATTCCTGCAATATGTATTGCGGTTTTTGAGTTGTTAAATATTCATGGAATGGTTGCCAATATTGTAATCATACTTGAGGCGTGTCCTTGTGCGGCTATCACATCTGTTTTTGCTGTACAGTTTAACTATGATGATGATGTAGCAGCAGCTTCAGTTGTTTTAACAACGCTTGTTAGTATAGTAACACTTCCTATAGTGTCGTTTATTATAACAACTTTATAACAATTAATTGTTTTTTAATATAATGCCAGTAATTGTGAGGTTATTGGCATTTATTTTTTTTGTTTTTATGTTATTATGATGTACGTGTCAAAAAGTCACAAAGCGGTTGTGATTGGATAAATGAACATTTTAGGACGGAGAAATATATGAAAATTTTATTTGTTTCGCTTGGCTGTGATAAGAATCTGGTTGATACAGAGAATATGCTTGGAATATTAAAAATAAAGGCTTCGAGTTTACAGATGATGAATGGGATGCAGATATAATAGCTGTCAATACCTGTTGCTTCATAGGAGATGCCAAGCAGGAAAGTATTAATACGATATTAGAGATGGCAGAGCATAAGAAGGATGCAAAGTGCAAAGTGCTTGTAGCAGCAGGCTGCCTTGCACATAGATATCAGGATGAGATTATAAAAGAAATTCCAGAGGTTGATGCATTTGTCGGCACATCTTCATATGATAAGATAGCTGATATGATTACTTCTGTTCTTGAGGAAAAGGGTATAACTAATTTTGTAGAGGATGCAGACAGAATGCCGATGGTTAAAGAGGACAGAATAGTTACAACACCAGGGTTATTATGAATACTTAAAGATAGCTGAGGGCTGTGATAAGAGATGTACATATTGTATAATACCAAAGGTAAGAGGAAACTACAGAAGCTTTCCGGTTGAATATCTTGTCGGTCAGGCAGAAAAGCTTGTTGAGGGCGGAGTAAGAGAACTTATACTTGTAGCACAGGAGACAACTCTTTATGGAGTTGACCTTTACGGAAAGAAATCACTTCCAATGCTTCTGCATGAGTTATCTAAAATAAAAGATTTAAAATGGATAAGAATCCTTTACTGTTATCCGGAGGAGATTAATGATGAGCTTATCGAGGCTATTAAGAATGAGCCTAAAGTCTGTCATTATCTTGACATGCCAATCCAGCATGCAAGTGATAATGTCCTAAACGAATGGGCAGAGAAGAACTAATAAGAAGGAGCTTACAGACATAATAGCAAGGTTAAGACGTGAGATTCCGGATATTGCTTTAAGGACAACACTTATTACAGGCTTTCCAGGTGAAACTTATGAAGAACATCAGGAAGTATGGAGTTTATTGATGAAGTTGAGTTCGACAGACTTGGAGTATTTACTTATTCAAGGGAAGAGGATACCCCGGCTGCAACAATGCCTGACCAGATAGATGAGGCGGTGAAAGAAAAATACAGAGATGAGATAATGCAGCTTCAGCAGGAAATATCAGCTGACAGATCAGCTGACATGGTTGGAAGTATACTTGAGGTTATGATAGAAGGATACATTGCTGAAGATAATACTTATGTCGGACGTTCGTACAAGGATGCACCTAATGTTGATGGAATGGTGTTCTTGTGAATGTGACAGGGAACTTATGTCAGGAGATTTCGTATCTGTACTTATTACCGGTTCAACTGAGTATGATCTTATAGGAGAAATAGTCGAAGAATAAATTATTATCTGAAAGTAAAGGGAGGACAAGAAGTTGAATTTACCTAATAAATTAACAATACTTAGAACAATTATGATTCCGGTATTTCTTATATTTCTTTATATACCGGACTTGGTATGACAGGAGATGTTTTGGCAGCTGCAATATTCGTGTTAGCAAGTTTTACTGACTTTCTTGATGGAAAAATAGCAAGAAAGTATAATCTGGTTACTAACTTCGGTAAGTTTATGGATCCACTTGCAGATAAGCTTTTAGTATGCTCTGCACTTATTGCACTTGTTGACCTTAACAGAATTGCAGCATGGATTGTTATTATTATAATTGCAAGAGAATTTATTATTAGCGGATTCAGACTTGTTGCATCAGATAATGGCGTTGTTATTGCTGCAAGCTACTGGGGCAAGTTCAAGACAACTTTCCAGATGATAATGATTATACTTCTTATTCTTAATATTGATTATCCATACAGCAATATTATTAATAAGGTTATCATGTATATAGCCCTTGCACTTACGATTATTTCGCTTCTTGATTATATAATCAAGAATTATAAAGTATTTATAGATGGTTCTAATAAATAGTCATACTAATGATGTAAATAGTCTGGATATAAAAGTCATTTCTGTTATCAGGAATGGCTTTTATCTTCGTGCGGGTTAGATATTCAGATCATAGTATCTTATGTTATTGTGTTACATATTTAATGGCTGCAACATAGTAAGAACGGAGGTTTTTATATTGATGAATATAGAGGAAAAGGTAGTAAAAAAGCTTAACGAAAAGAATATGCTTCTTACAACAGCGGAATCATGCACCGCAGGTATGATTGCATCAGCAATTGTTAATGTAAGTGGAGCATCTAATGTGTTCCATCAAGGGTATATAACATATTGCGATGAGGCAAAAAACAGTATGCTTAATGTAAAAAAAAAGAAACTTTAAAGTTATATACGGCTGTAAGTCCACAGACTGCATGTGAAATGGCGCTTGGCGCACTTTCTATATCGGATGCTGACATAGCGGTTTCAGTTACAGGAGTTGCTGGGCCTTCGATGGAAGATGGAAAGCCTGTAGGACTTGTATATATAGGTGTTGCATCAAAAAGAGCATCTGGTTATGCAGCTACGTTTGATGAGGCTTCAAGAATAACGGATGTTAAAAAATATGAAGAGGTATACCAGCATTGCAAAGATCAGGAAGTACTGTATGCCGTAGATAACAATATCGTTATTGTCCGGAAAAACATGTTTGAAGGTGACAGAGGTGCAATACGCGAAAAGGCATGTAAAGAGGCTCTTGATATGATTTATTCATATATTAAAGCCGTAGATATATATTAAAACATGGGAAAATATATCTTTACTTTCTTATATGTATATGGTACGATGAGGATATCCAATATGTTACATAAATATTTAAAATGATATTCGAATAAATGTTCGAAAAAAATGTTGACAAAATACATGGAGTATAATATTATCATAACAAGCGAACAGATGTTCAAGATGATGGAGGTATATATAATTTGGTTAATGAAGCGCTGGATGCGGCTATTTCTAATATTGAAAAACAGTTTGGTAAGGGTTCGGCTATGAAGCTAGGTGATTCAACAGCGAACATGAATGTTGAATGTATACCTACAGGTTCATTAAGTCTTGATATCGCATTAGGCCTTGGCGGAGTGCCAAAGGGAAGGGTAGTAGAGATATATGGACCTGAATCAAGTGGTAAGACAACAGTTGCACTTCATATGGTTGCTGAAGTACAGAAGAGAGGCGGTATTGCAGGTTTTATTGATGCTGAGCATGCTTTGGATCCTGTATATGCAAGAAATATAGGAGTAGATATTGATAATCTTTATATATCACAGCCAGATAGTGGTGAACAGGCATTAGAGATATGTGAGACCATGGTAAGATCCGGTGCAGTCGATATTGTAATTGTCGATTCAGTTGCAGCTCTTGTTCCTAAAGCAGAGATTGATGGTGATATGGGCGATTCACATGTAGGTCTTCAGGCAAGACTTATGTCACAGGCATTAAGAAAGCTTACACCTGTTGTAAGCAAGAATAACTGCGTTGTTATATTTATAAACCAGTTAAGAGAAAAAGTCGGGGGTTATGTTTGGTAATCCTGAAACAACAACAGGTGGAAGGGCTCTTAAGTTCTATGCTTCCGTAAGAATGGATGTAAGAAAGATTGAGACATTAAAGTCTGGAGGAGAGGTTGTTGGTAACAGGACAAGAGTTAAGGTTGTCAAGAATAAAGTGGCACCTCCTTTCAGGGAAGCTGAGTTTGATATTATGTTTGGTAAAGGAATATCAACAGAAGGAGATCTTATTGACCTTGCCTCTAACGTTGGGATTATCCAGAAGAGCGGTGCATGGTTTTCATATAATGGAGAAAGATAGGACAGGGAAGAGAGAATGCAAAACAGTATCTTATCAACAATCCAGATATAAGAAATGAAGTTGATGAGAAGGTAAGAGCACATTATGGTATAGGTGATAATCCAGATAGTGATAAAGAAGAGACAGCTACAGAAGAGTCTAAGACAAAGTCATCTAAAAAGGAAAATACTGAGGAAGTTTAATGAAGACAGAGGAAACAGATAAGTGTGTTACCTCTATTCAAAGTAGATTCTAAGCGCAGGCGGGTATTTATAAATTACGAGCCTGCGTTTGTTTTGTATATATCTGAGATTAGAAGATTTAATATAAAGAAAGATGCATATATTTCGTTAGAAGATTACGAGGATATTATTGATATATTAAATAAAAGATCAAAGATACGTGCGATGTCTTTACTGAAGGATAGAGATTATACAAGAAAGAAATTGTTTGAAAAACTTAAAGCTAATGGTTATCCGGATGAATGTATAGAAAAAGCAGTTCAATATGTTTCTTCATATGGATATATAGATGATAAAAGATATGCAGTTAATTATATTATATCCCATATGACATCAAAATCACGAAGAGTTATAGAACAAAAAGCCTTATGTTAAAATATCATGGGGTTGTGAATGATGATGATATAATATCATGTGCGCTTGATGAAATGTTATAGATAGAGAACAATAAGATTATGAAAGAGACAGAAGGTCAGGATATAGGAAGGGTTTTAATCATGGAGGTGCTCCTGTGTTAATTCCGATAGTTGTCGCAATTCTTGTTACACTTGCAGTATAGTCGCACCTATTACATGGTTTATATCAGGCAAAGCCATTGCTAAAAGCAATGATGAAAAAATTGGCAATGCTAATGAGAGAGCAAGAGAGATAATAGATGAAGCTTTAAAGACAGCTGAAACCAAGAAAAAAGGAAGCTCTTTTGGAAGTCAAGGAAGAGTCTTTAAAGACTAAGAACGAACTTGAGAAGGAAACTAAGGAAAGACGAGCTGAGATAAGCAAGTATGAAAAGAGAGTTCTTTCAAAAGAAGAGACACTTGACAGAAAGATTGAGGCTGTAGAGAAACGCGACTCTAACATTACCAGGAAAGAAGAAGAACTTGGTAAACAGAAGCAAAAGGTTGAAGAACTTGAGAAGAAGAGACAGCAGGAACTTGAACGAATCTCAGGATTGACCTCCGAACAGGCAAAAGAATATCTATTAAAGACTGTTGAAGACGAAGTTAAACATGATACTGCTGTAATGGTTAAAACATTAGAAAGCAGGGCGAAAGAGGAAGCAGATAAAAAGGCAAAGGAAATTGTTGTTAATGCAATTCAGAGATGCGCCGCAGACCATGTGGCTGAGACAACAATATCAGTAGTTCAGCTTCCTAATGACGAAATGAAAGGCCGTATTATTGGTAGAGAGGGTAGAAATATCAGAACTCTTGAAACACTTACAGGTGTTGAACTTATCATTGATGATACACCTGAGGCTGTAGTTTTGTCGGGCTTTGATCCGGTAAGAAGAGAGGTTGCAAGAATCGCTCTTGAAAAACTCATAATTGATGGACGAATTCATCCGGCAAGAATTGAGGAAATGGTTGAAAAAGCACAGAAAGAAGTCGAAACATTAATTAAAGAAGAAGGTGAAGCTGCAACCCTTGAGGTTGGTGTCCATGGAATTCATCCAGAGCTTGTAAGACTCTTAGGTAAGTTAAGATTCAGAACTAGTTATGGTCAGAATGTTTTAAAGCATTCTATTGAAGTAGCACAGCTTACAGGTCTCTTAGCTGGAGAGTTAGGACTTGATGTAAAGATGGCAAAGAGAGCTGGCTTATTACATGATATAGGTAAAGCTGTCGACCATGAAATGGAAGGCTCACATATTCAGTTAGGTGTTGATCTTTGTAGAAGATATAAGGAATCACCACTTGTTATTAATGCAGTAGAAGCTCATCATGGTGACGTTGAACCGGAAAGCTTAATAGCATGTCTTGTACAGGCTGCTGATACAATATCAGCTGCAAGACCTGGTGCTAGAAGAGAAACGTTAGAAACTTACACAAACAGATTAAAACAATTAGAAGATATTACCAACTCATATAAGGGAGTTGAGAAATCTTTTGCCATTCAGGCAGGTAGAGAGGTTCGTGTTATGGTTGTTCCTGAAGTCGTTAGTGATTCAGATATGGTAATCATGGCTCGTGACATTTCTAAGCAGATTGAGGATCAGATGGAATATCCTGGTCAGATCAAGGTTAGTATTGTCAGAGAATCAAGAGCTGTAGATTACGCAAAGTAAACTAACATAAACCAAGGCTGTTACATAATGTTAATTCGTTATGTGACAGCCTTTTTTGATTTTAACACACTTAATTTAATTAAGCATTTTAAAGAGATGTTTTAAAATATTAAGTTATTTTTAAAAATATTTGCAATTATGAATTATACATTGTAGAATAGAGCATGTTGATTATATGCTGATTAGGAGGAAGATTATGCAGTACAATGATATGAGTAAAGAAGAGCTTTTAGCTTTAAAGGAAAGCTTGAACAAAGAGTATGCAGAAGCTAAGGCAAAGGGGCTTGCGTTAGATATGTCAAGAGGTAAGCCCTCAGCTAAGCAGCTTGATGTTTCATTAGGACTTCTTGATACAATCAATAGTTCATCAGACCTTAAGGCTTTAGATGGAACAGATTGCAGAAACTATGGTGTTTTAGATGGTATTCCAGAAGCAAAGAAGCTTATGGCAGATATGATGGGAACAACACCAGATCATGTTATTGTGTATGGAAACGCAAGTCTTAATATTATGTATGACCAGATTTCAAGAGCATACACACATGGTATTCTTGGTAATACTCCATGGTGCAAGCTTGATAAGGTTAAGTTCTTATGTCCAGTTCCTGGATATGACAGACATTTTGCAATCACAGAAAGATTTGGAATTGAGATGATTAACATTCCAATGTCAGAGTCTGGTCCAGATATGGGTATGGTAGAAGAGTATGTAAGCAAGGATGCTTCTGTAAAGGGTATCTGGTGCGTTCCAAAGTATTCTAATCCTCAGGGATATACATATTCTGAAGAAACAGTTAAGAGAATGGCTGCACTTAAGCCAGCTGCTGAAGATTTCAGAATTTTCTGGGATAACGCTTATGTTATCCATGATTTATATGATGACAATAAGGATGAGATAGCTGATATCATCAGTGAATGTGAGAAAGCTGGTAACCCTGATATGGTATTTGAGTTTGCTTCAACTTCTAAGGTGAGCTTCCCAGGTTCAGGTATTGCAGCACTTGCTTCATCTGCTAATAATATTGCAGATATCAAGAAGCAGCTTACAATCCAGACAATTGGACATGATAAGCTTAATCAGTTAAGACATGTGAGATTCTTTAAGGATATCAATGGACTTAAGGAACATATGAGAAAGCATGCTGAGTTTATGAGACCTAAGTTTGAGGCTGTTGAAAGTGTTCTTGAAGAAGAACTTGGCGGACTTGGAATTGGTTCATGGACAGAGCCTAAGGGTGGATATTTTATATCATTTGAAGCTCTGGATGGATGTGCCAAGGCAATAGTTGCAAAATGTAAAGAAGCAGGTGTTAAACTTACAGGTGCAGGCGCAACATTCCCTTATGGAAAGGACCCTAAGGACTCTAATATAAGAATTGCCCCATCATTCCCAACTCCAGAAGAGATGAAGCAGGCTGCTGATCTTTTTGTACTCTGCGTAAAGCTTGTAAGTGTAGAAAAGTTACTTGAAAACAAATAATTAAATGAATATAATTAATATAAGCTTGCTTTTTATAAGCAAGCTTATTTAATAATCGGGTATATAATAATCAGATGTTATATATCATGATATAGTTGGGAGGATATACATATGGCTAAGATTGGTTTTATTGGAATGGGTAACATGGGATATGCAATGCTTAAAGGTGCTTTGGCAGCATTTTCACCATCAGATATTATATTTTCATCACCTAACAGAGAAAAATGCGAAAAAATATCATCTGAGACAGGTGTAAGATTTGCAGAAAGTAATGCTGAATGTGGCAACAATGCCAAGTATATTGTGCTTGCAGTAAAACCACAGATGTATCCAACAGTACTTAAGAATATTGTAAATGTGGTAACAGAAGAAAGCGTTATTATATCAATAGCACCCTCCTGATGAAGAAACACTTGAGATACCTGCGGGAGGTCTTGAGGCAGATGAACCAACAGAGCTTGCGGCGATAAGGGAGCTTGAAGAAGAAACAGGTTATAAGGCAGAACGAAAAAATGTCAAAAAGCTTATATCAGTGTATACAGCAGTTGCATTCTGCAACGAGATTATAGATATATATGTTGCAGATAAGCTTATAAGGACATGTCAGAATCTTGATGATGAGGAGAGTATTAATGTAGAGATATATACTCTTGATGAGATAAAACGTATGATATTTGATGGAACAATCAGGGATTCTAAAACAGTGTCAGCGATGATGGCTTATTCAGACATGATTTCACATATATAACCATCTGCCTGATAATGTCAGCTACTATTTACAATCCATAGTAAACGATAAAAATAAAATAAAACAAAACATATCAGAAAAGATTCCAGCATATAATAGCCTGACCAGATAAAAGGAGGTTGTTATGGCTGGGATTTTTTTTAGACGAATTTTTGGACAATACAGATATTATATAGTTATACTTTTAGGAGCTGCAGTAGGATCATTGATGGCAAATCTTGTTATAGATGATATAACAGATAAAATAGGAATGTTCAATGAAGATTTTAATAATGCAATTATGAGCGTCAGCCTTGATAAAACATTATATTTAAGATATATATTAAAGCTGCGTTTAAAAGAATATATATGTTTTATGCTTGTGCTTTTTACTGGCTGCTATAGCAGGAATATATATATTTATGCTTTTTGCCGGGATAAGTTCAGGTCTTATGATAAGCGTATGCATTATGAATATGGGGATAAAAGGAATGTTTATATATGCAGTATGCCTTATACCGCAGTATATAATATATGCAATTGCCGTTTTTTTAATGGTGTCATATATTGAAAAACGACTGATTAATATTAAAAAAACGGTAATTGTCATATTTATATCACTGATATTTCTTATAGCGGGAATCTTATATGAATCTTATATAAGTCCATTTATCATAAGGTGGTTATTTGAGCATATCAGCTATTGTATATAAAAGCTTTTCAGATTCTTCCCATCCAAGGCATGGATCAGTTATAGATTTGCCATATATACCTTCACCGACCTTCTGTGAGCCTGGTTCGATATAGCTTTCAATCATAACACCCTTAACAAGATCCTTTACATCTTCTGAATGATTGCGGCTATGAATCACTTCCTTTGTGATACGTATCTGTTCTATATATTTTTTGGCAGAATTACTGTGATTAGCATCAACTATGCAGGCTGGATTAAGTAAATCCCTTGTTTTATACATGGAAGCCAGTCTGATAAGGTCCTCATAGTGATAGTTAGGAATAGTCTGGCCGTGTTTATTTACGGCACCTCTTAATATTGTGTGTGTAAGAGGATTTCCAGGGTGTATTAACTTCCCAGTTTCTGTATATAAATGTCTGATTAGACTGTGCAGCAACTACTGAATTTAACATAACAGAGAAATCACCGCTTGTTGGGTTTTTCATACCGGCAGGAACATCCATTCCGCTGGCTGTAAGTCTGTGCTGCTGGTTTTCAACTGATCTTGCACCAACGGCAACATATGAAAGAACATCTGAAAGATACCAGTAGTTTTCAGGGTAAAGCATTTCATCAGCAGGCATAAGCTCAGTTTCTTCCATAACTCTTATATGCATTTTCCTTATAGCTATAAGACCAGCAAGAAGGTCTGGCTTTTTCTCAGGGTCTGGCTGGTGGAGCATACCTTTATAGCCTGTACCGGTTGTTCTTGGCTTGTTTGTATACACTCTTGGTATAATAAGAACTTTATCAGCTATTTTTTCCTGGACTTTTTTAAGTCTTAATGTATAATCAAGGACTGCATCTTCGTTGTCAGCTGAACATGGTCCTATGATAGCAAGAAACTTATCTGATTTGCCAGTTATTACATCTGCAATTTCTTTATCTCTTTGTGTTTTCAGAGCTGCAACATTTTTAGGAACAGGAAGTTCATTTTTAACTTCTGTTGGTGTAGGCAGCTTACGTATGAATTCAAAACTCATTGTATTTCTCCTTAATAAATCTTTATGCCAATAAATCATAGCATATAATTATAAAAAATGTTAGTATAATCTTATATATATTAAAAATATTTGCGGTAATTGTAAACTGTGGCTGATATGTATAAGATAGAAGAGGTGGCTGGTTATGAGAATGTTCGATGTTATAAGTAAAAAAAAGTATGGAGAAGTTCTTAGTAAAGAAGAAATAGAATATGTCGTGCGGGAATATACCAATGGTACGATACCTGATTATCAGATGTCAGCATTTCTTATGGCTGTATATTTTAAAGGAATGAGTTATGAAGAGACCTTCCTCCTTACTATGGCTATGGCAGATAGTGGCGACAGGCTTGATCTGTCAGCTGTAAATGGGATTAATGTGGATAAACATAGTACAGGCGGAGTCGGAGACAAAACAACACTTGTTCTTGCACCTATGGTTGCAGCATTCGGCGGCAAGGTGGCAAAGATGAGTGGAAGAGGACTTGGCAACACTGGCGGAACTATAGATAAGCTTGAAAGTATACCTGGATTTAGAACATCACTTTCAAAAGAGGAATTTATCAAAAATGTAAACGAAACCGGATTGGCGCTTACAGGACAGACTGGCAATCTTGCACCGGCTGATAAAAAATATATGCATTAAGGGATGTGACTGCTGTTGTAGACAGTATACCCCTTATAGCAAGCAGTATAATGAGTAAGAAAATAGCATCAGGTGCTAAGGCGATTGTCCTTGATGTCAAGGTTGGCAATGGAGCATTTATGAAAAAATATGGACGATGCAGTTAAGCTTGCTAAGCAGATGGTTAAGATAGGTGAAAGTGCAGGCAGAAATACGATTGCAGTCATATCAGATATGAACGAACCTCTCGGATATGCTGTTGGTAACGCTCTTGAAGTGAAGGAGGCTGTTGATACGTTAAAAGGACATGGACCAGCAGACCTCGTTGAGCTTTGCATGGAACTTGGTGCACAGATGCTTATAGCCTCAGATATAACGCATGACAGGAATAAAGCTTATGAAATGCTTAGTAGTGTGATAGAAGATGGAAGTGCATATGATAAATTTATTAAGTTTGTTAAACGGCAGGGTGGGGATATTAGTATATTTGATGACTGTAAGAGCTTGAAAAAGGCAGATTATACAGTCGATATAACAGCAGATAAAGAAGGCTATGTACATCATATACAGTCAGAACTTATAGGTGAAGCATCAATGATTCTTGGTGGAGGACGACAGAATAAGGAAGATAAAATAGATCATTATGTAGGTGTTGTGCTTTCAAAGAAGGTAGGAGATGCTGTGAAAGAAGGAGATGTGATAGCAACGATATATGCGAATGACAAAAAGAAAATTGATGATGCAAAAGCATTAATTGTCAAAGCATTTGATATTAATAATCAAATTGTTAATACATATACGCTTATTAAGAGAATTATTAGTTGAGTTCAAGCTTCAGCTTGGTTCTGTTGAAGGATGTAATAAGCGTCTTAACAGAAAGTATATTTTACCAGGTCAGGTTGAGACATGCCAGTTAGAGATGGGTATCACAACTCTTGAGCCAGGAAGCGTATGGAATACAATGCCATGTCATACACATGACAGACGAATGGAAGTTTATTTCTACTTCGAGATTCCAGAAGAAGATATCGTTGTTCACTACATGGGTGAGCCAACAGAAACTCGTCATATCATCATGAGAAGTGAAGAAGCAGTTATTTCACCAAGCTGGTCAATTCATTCAGCATCAGCTACACATGCATATGCATTTATCTGGGGAATGGCTGGAGAAAACCAGGATTTCGATGATATGGACTGGGTAGACATGAAGGATTTAAAGTAATCCGTCAGTACATATTTTACTAAGGAATGTAACCTGTAGAGGGTTTCATTTATAAATTATTATTAGGAAAAGGAGAATTAAAATGTCAGTTAATTTTTCACTTGAAGGTAAGATTGCATTTGTAACTGGTGCATCATATGGTATCGGCTTCGCTATCGCTAGTGGTATGGCTAAGGCTGGTGCAAAAATCGTTTTCAACGATATTAAGCAGGAATTAGTAGATAAGGGATTAGCAGCTTATAAGGAAGCTGGTATCGATGCTCACGGATATGTTTGTGACGTTACTAACGAAGAAGCTGTTAACGCTACTGTAGAGAAGATCACAAAGGAAGTTGGACCAATCGATATCCTCGTAAACAACGCTGGTATTATTAAGAGAATTCCAATGTGCGATATGACAGCTGCTGAATTCAGACAGGTTATCGACGTTGACCTTAATGCACCATTTATCGTATCAAAGGCAGTAATTCCTTCAATGATCGAAAGAGGCCACGGTAAGATCATCAACATCTGCTCAATGATGTCAGAATTAGGCCGTGAGACATTTCTTGATGGTAAAAAATTTAATCCAAAGGAGCATCTTATAGGATATCTGCCGGAAGAGAGAGGATTATATCCTAAGAAAAAAGTATCAGAACAGCTTGTGTATCTTGGCAGGTTAAGAGGCTTATCTAAGGTTGAAGCTAAGAAGAATACTGATAAATGGCTTAAAAGACTGCAGGTATCACAGTATACAGATGTGAAGTTAGAGACACTCAGCAAAGGTAACCAGCAGAAGGTCCAGCTTGCATCAACACTTGTCTGTGAGCCTGAGATTGTTATATTAGATGAGCCATTTAGCGGACTTGACCCGGTTAATTCCAAGATATTACAGGATGTTGTAACAGAATTGATAGAAGAAGGAAGAATAGTTATATTCTCAATATCATTATAATATTTATGATAATTATATTCTATGGGGTCATGGTTGCAACTTCAGTTACACAGGAAAAGTCAAACAGGACTATAGAAGTACTTGTAACAAGTGCAGATACTAAGATTCTGTTTTTTTGGTAAGGTGCTTGCAGGAACTATAGCGGCACTGTGCCGCAGGCGTTCTTATGCTTGCTGTTGTTGGTGCATATAAGATTAACCAGAGTGTATGGGGTGGTATACTTGATATGCTTCTTGATATTCCTGCTGATGTGATTGTTACATATGCGTTATTCGGACTTGGAGGGGTGCTTTTTTATACATTTATATATGGTGCATTTGGTGCACTTGTATCTAAGACAGAGGACCTTAATAAAAGTGTTGGAAGTATCCAGATGGTCATAATGGTTGTGTATTTTGTTACACTTTTACAGCTGGGCAATATTGATGGTACAGCTATGAAGGTGCTTTCATACCTGCCATTCAGTTCATATAGTGCAATGTTTGCCCGTGTTGCCATGGGAAATGTGGCAGTGTGGGAGATTGTTGTTTCATTCATAATACTTGTTGGTGGTATAATAGCTGTGGGTATAGCAGGCTCAGCTATCTATAGAATGGGAACACTTAGATATGGTAATCCGATTAAGATAACTACGGCAATAAAGAGCCTTTGTAAAAAGAAAAATAAATAAGATTATGATAAGACCGTTAGATAATATTAGTATCTAACGGTCTTATGCTTATAAAATGCTTAGAATTTTTATAATAAAAATGTTAATAGCATGAACTAGACAAATGACGATTATAATTTAACAGTTTCCCCACATGGTATCTCAACAATACGATTATTGTTTACAGCAACCCATACAGAACAAGCACTAGGGTTGTATATGTATTCATTGTCAGCAAACATCTGAAGTCTGTCAAAGGCTTCATTATAATCGACAATTTCTATGTTGGTAGCATACCATATATCATCGCGGTGTCCTATCATTTCAGAGAATTCTTCTATAACTGACCAGTTGTCATTTCTGTCGAATTCAAAGCTGTGACCCCATACATACATCATATAAAGATACTGCTTTTTTAGTAAGAGCCATAAAGCGTTTGCCGAATTCAACAAGGTTGTGGTTATGATGGCATGTAGGTATCCAGTTCATATAATCTGACGGCATGGAAAAACCATTTTCATCACCTAAGAGAATAGGCCCTTCACAGCAGTCTGCATATTCAAGGGCTGATTTTACAGCAGCATATTGATCTGCAGCTGGTCTAATATATTTTATTCCCAGATCCGCAGCAATGGAAGTGATAAGCTTATTGCCTGCTCCATTAGGTAGAGCCATGCCACGTACGGGTCTTTTAATAATCTTTTCTATAGCTGTTTTATCTTCAAGATTTCTCTTGTGATTTCGTAGCTTCCACAACGGTTCATAGTTGGGTGCGTGCATGTATGAAGTGCAATTTCGTGGTTTTTATATAAAGAACTCCACTCATCTGAATCCAGTCGTATATCCATATCCGTAAGTTGAGAATTTACATTAAAGGTTGCACGGATTCCATTTTTATTGAATATATCTACCAGACGTCTGTCCTGTATTTTGCCATCATCGTAGCTTAAAGTAAGAACTTTGAATTTACCGCCTGGAAAACACTTATAAATTCTATTCATAATAATCTCCATTCTTGCGCTGCTTCTTTGCGCATCTCAAGTTTGTGCGAAGCACAAATCTTGCGTGTGAAAATCTTATTTTTCACACTATTCTCCATTCTGGTATAACTATAGCAAGTTATATCTATGTGTAAAACTTACACATGCTTTTTTAAGTATACAATAATTTGATTGTAATGTCATCAGAATTGAATTAAAATACACAAAAAATACAAGAAATGTCGGATAATATGAGACACTTTACGAGCATAATTACATTTACTAATATCTTTATCACTTATTATGTTATATTGTTTAACAGCTTCATTGTTTATAAATACAGTTACAGTGCCAATGACACATTTTTTTTAACAGGAGCCATAATACTGTCAGGTATATTGTATTCTATTTTAACTTCATCATCAGATTTAACATATGCACTATATTTTTTATCTATAACAACATTGATATCATCTGATGTGCCATTAGTCACTTTTACATTAAAGGTTTTTATATTGTCAAGAAGCACCTGCTTTTCAAAGTTGTTTCTTGCATAATCAAGCAGTACTTTTGAATCAGTCCATTTATAAGATTTGTTATTTGGCCATCCGCATGCAAGAAGTGCTACTATAAATGTTTTATTTTCATCTTTGTAGGCACATACATAACAATATCCTGCATCTGCAGTAAAGCCGGTTTTTCCTGATATTATATTATCATACATGGATAAGAATGCATTTGCATTAGTAACAGAATATCTTTTACCATCAAGATTGCTAAAGCTGTAGGAACTGCTTTTTGTTATTTCTATAAAATCAGGATTTTTGATACAGTATGACATCATGACAGAAAGATCATAGGCAGTTGTCCGATGTATACCATTCTCATCTGAAGCATCAAGACCATTAGGAGTCACAAAATGTGTGTTAGTACAACCCGCCTCTAAAGCTTTTTTTTATTCATAAGATCAGTAAATATCCTTACAAGAACCTTTCACTTTGCTCTTTACTGATATTTTTTAAAAATGAAGAATTATTACTATAATCAGGTATAAAAGATATATCATATATCAATTCATTCCTTTCTCTATCTGAAAGATTACATATGTAGTAGTAAGCTGCATTTTCAGCAATAATAACTGCGGTATCATTATGTGATCTTAACATCAGTGAAAAATACAGGTCTTTTTTATTGTAAATTGTTCACCATTTATTGCGTTTAATTGTACATCTGGCATAGATGCGGCATATGCAGAGGTTGTTGCTATATAGTCATCGGCACATATGCTGAGAGCTGTAATAAGGGTGATGATTTTGGTTGTGCTTGCATTGGGTGCTTTAATATCAGCTCCTTTACCGTAAAGCAGACGGTTATTGTCAGCATCAATAAGTGCTGCATAACGTGCATGTAAGGATATATTGTTTTTAGGACTGCTGCTGGCTGCATGCTGTGTTTTACTTACAGCAGCAATCTTATGTGGAGCAGGGCTTAAACAGGAAAAGTAAACAGGCGATATTAAAAAGAATATATATTCAAAAAGTATAACAATAAATGTTAGCGATGATAGAATATATTTTAAAGGTTTCAAAGCCAGGACCTCCATATATGAATTTTTAAATATATTTAACTTTTAAATATATATACATTTGTTTTGCTATTATGATAAAATTATAGTAAAATGTAAGGGATAAAAGGATATTTATATCTTATGGATATCAATATTTTACAAATATCCAATAGTGACTGCAGTGTTATGCAGCAATCAGTAAATATCGGTCATGAAGAGGTGCATATGAGTTATATAGAATTTCAAAACGTAAAGAAAATATACAAAATGGGTGACGTTAAGATTAAAGCACTTAATGGAGCAGACTTTAGTATAGAGAAAGGAGAGTTTGCTGTTGTATTAGGACCTAGTGGTGCAGGAAAAGTACTATACTTAACATCTTTTGGGAGGAATGGATACAGCCACGACCGGTAAAATAATAGTAGATAAAGAAAATTTTCAAATTTAGTGCTAAAAAGCTTACTGCATACAGAAGATATGATATAGGATTCGTGTTCCAGTTCTATAATCTTGTACAGAATCTTACAGTCAGGGAGAATGTTGAGCTGGCAACACAGATATGCAAAGAGCCGCTTGATATTGTTAAGACAATAGAAGCTGTGGGATTATCTGACAGAATAGGAAATTTTCCGTCCCAGTTATCAGGTGGTGAACAGCAGAGAGTTGCCATTGCAAGAGCACTGGCAAAGAATCCTAAGATGCTTTTATGCGATGAACCTACAGGAGCACTTGATTATAATACCGGGAAGCAGATATTGAAGCTTTTACAGGATACATGCAGAAAACGTGGTGTTACAGTAGTGGTGATAACACATAATCTTGCACTTACAGCGATGGGAGATAAGGTTATAAAAGTTAAAAATGGTATAGTTGACAGTGTAACTGTGAATGAGAATCCACTTCCGGTAGAGCAGATAGAGTGGTAATGAAATATTAATTATGAATATAAACACAAAGTTTGCATGTTACGGAAAGGTAGTTTTATAAGATGAGAAAGGCAGTATTTAAAGATTTTATAAGAAACATAAAAGGATCGCTTGGGAGATTCTTTGCTATTATGGCTATAGTAGCGATAGGTGTAGCTTTTTTTGCAGGAGTAACTGCATCATCGAGATATGAAGCATTCATCGGATTCGTATTATGATGAGTATAATATGAACGATATAAGGATATTGTCATCAATAGGATTTACTTCACAGGATATAGAGGCAGTCAGTAAGGTTTCAGGTGAGTAAAGGCTGTATACAAAACTAATACGCAGGATGTACTCGTTGATTATGATGGCAGAGAGAATGTTGCACATATATCAGGTATTCCGGTTGGAAAAGCATCGGATGATGACAGCTATATTAACCAGCTTAGGATAAAAGAAGGACGTCTCCCACAAAATGATAAGGAATGTGTTGTTAAGTATGAAGATACACGTAAGTCTATGCAGGTTGGCGATGTTATCAGTTTTAAATCAGGAACAGAGGATGATATCAATGACACATTTAAGGATACAGAGTATACAGTAGTTGGTATAGTGTATACACCATGTTATGTATCATATGATTTAGGTTCGTCTGGCATAGGTAACGGTCATATTAATTATTGTATATATGTAGGTGATGATGAATTCAAAAACAACTACTATACGGAATGTTATGCGGTTATAGATGGCGCAAAGGATATGGATACTTACTCAGATGAGTATAAGAAGCTGATTGATAAGTATGCAGATGATATAAAGGCTATATCAAAAGAAAGGCTTGACATAAGAAAGCAGACAGTTATAGATGAGTATACAAGAAAGGCAGACAAGAAGGAAGAACTGTTAGAAACGATCAAGAAAAATGTAGAGGATTCTATTACAGAACAATATCAGGCTTATTATCCCGGTATGGATGTATCCTCAATGATAGCACCTTACGTTAAGACAGCATATGAAAAGGCAGTAGCACAATTTGATTTTGATGCAGTTAATGCAGAATATGATAAGAAAATGAATGAAACACTTGCAGATAGTGATTCATGGGAATGGTATGTACTTACAAGGGAATCGTCATATTCATTCAGGGATTATGAATCAAGTGCAAACAGAATGAAGGCTATAGCAACTGTTTTTCCGTTGTTCTTCATAATAGTAGCTGGTCTTGTGTGTCTTACAACTATGACACGTATGGTAGAAGAAGAAAGAGGGCTTATAGGAACATATAAGGCACTTGGATATGGAAAAGCAACGATTGCACTTAAGTATGTGATATATGCATTTCTTGCTTCATTAACAGGTGCAGTTATAGGCTGTGCAGCAGGTCTTAGATTATTTCCATACATTATATATGAATCATGGAATATTATATATCAGATGCCTGCTATAAAATATGCAAGTCATACGATACTATCTGTTGTAGCAGTAGCAAGTCTTATTCTTGTGACTCTTATAGCAACATTATATTCATGCTATAACGAATTATCTGAAGTTCCATCGGCACTCATGAGACCAAAGGCACCAAAGAATGGTAAAAAATTCTTCTTGAGCATACATTTATATGGAAGCATTTATCTTTTACGAAAAAGGTTACCATGAGAAATATATTTCTGTACAAGAAGCGTTTCTTTATGACAGTTATAGGAATAGCTGGATGTGGTGCACTTATAACGGCAGGTTTTGGTATAAAAGACAGTGTGCAAAGTATTATTGATAATCAGTATGGACAGATAATACATTACGATAATATACTTGTATTTAATAAAAATGCAGATAGTGATGCCAAAAATAATTTATCTGATAAGATTTCATCAGATGAGTATTATAAGTCCTCACTTATGGATTATGCCTATACAGCAGAGGTTAAAATACCGAGGAAGTGCAGATGATTATAGTACGGAGATAACAGTTGTAAACGATACATCAGCGTATATGGATTATGTTACCTTCAGGACAAGAAGAAGTAAGAAAACTATAGAGCTTGATGATTCAGGAGTTATAATAAGTGAGAAGCTTGCTAAAGACCTGAATGTTAAAGAAGGAGATAACGTTCTTATACATGATGAAGATAATAAGCAGGCAACGGTGAAGGTATCAGGTGTTATGGAAATGTATATAAATAACTATATTTTTATGACGTCTGAGTACTACAGCCAGTGTTTGGATATACACCGGATAATAACAGGATACTTGGAATATTAACTTCTGACGGAGATGATATACAGTCTGTTATAGGAGACAGATATCTAACAGATAATAACGTGAAATCACTTACGTTTGTTAAAGCTAATATAACGAGATTTGAGAATATGATACAATCACTTGATCTTGTAACATGGGTTTTTAATAATATCAGCCGGAATGCTTGCATTTGTAGTTTTATATAATCTTACAAATGTTAATATATCAGAGCGTATACGAGAAATTGCGACTATTAAAGTCCTTGGCTTCTATGACAGAGAGGTTGGGGAATATGTTTACAGGGAGAATATAATTCTTACACTTATTGGAGGAGTTTTTGGACTTCTTCTTGGAATGGCACTGCATGCTTATATTATGACAACTATTGAACTTGATGGTGTTATGTTTGGAACTAAGATTAATATAAGTTCATTTTTAATATCGTATGGAATAACTATATTGTTCTCATTACTTATTAATATTTTTATGTATCCATCACTTAAGAAAATACCTATGGTAGAATCACTTAAATCAGTTGAATGATCATGATATGAATAATCAGAAGACAACCTTCATATACTGTGAAAAACAGTATATGGAGGTTGTTTTTTTTATGAGGTGATATAAGTCAGATAATAAGAATCCTCCCAAAAGATCTGGTATTGGGACTTGATCTAAAGAGGCTGAGGTTTGATAAGATTAACGAAATAAGAATAAGGGTGGGACGTTACATAGCTCTTATATATGATAATAAAGAGGTGATAAGCAGAATAAAAAGCCAGTAAAGAACATATAAGAAAAATAATCGAACTAGCTGCTGATTATTCTGTATATGCATATGAACAAAGCTTCAGACAGGGCTATATTACAATAGAAGGTGGACATAGAATAGGAATAGCAGGACATGCAATAGTAGAAAACAATAATATAAGAAATTTTAATTATATAACATTTCTGTGTATAAGAGTTGCACATCAGGTGCCAGGCTGCAGTGACAAGGTTATGGATTTTATATATGCAGGAGGCTTGGAAAACACACTTATAATATCACCTCCAGGGATGCGGTAAGACAACATTGCTACGTGATGTTGTACGTAATATATCTGACAATGCAGAATTATCCATGAATATAAGTCTTATTGATGAAAGGCAGGAGATAGCTGGCTGCTTTATGGGAGAGCCACAGAATGATATAGGCACAAGAACAGATGTTTTTTGATGGATGCCCCAAAGATTCAGGCATGCTTATGGCTATACGTGCCATGTCTCCGGAAATGATAGCTGTTGATGAAATAGGCAGTAAATATGATGCCCAGGCTATCAGATATTGTATCGCATGTGGCTGCATAATAATAGGAACTGTACACGGATATTCAATAGAAGATGTCCTTAATAAGCCTTATGTAAGGGAGCTTATAGGAAAAGATGGTTTTAATAAAATAATAATAATGTCCAAAAGGCATGGAAAGGGGACAATAGAGAAATGTATAAACTATCGGGGAGCAGTGCTTATAATTTCAATGACGACATATTATGGTTTTTATCTTGTCAGCCGGTTAAAAAGAAAGAATAAATGTGATAGATGCATTTATATATTCCTTTGATTATATCAGGTCGCAGATAAGATATGGTCTGACCCCATTTCCTGTAATATGTCGGGAATTATCGCAGAACATAAATAATAATATAGTCAGCAGTACATACGAAAATATATACATAAAGCTGACTGATATAAGCAGGACAGGCGGTTCTTTTTTGATGAGATATGGCTGCTTGAAATGGACAAACTGCTAAAAATCAGGATTTGCTAAAAAGGAAGAAATAGATGCTTTAAAAGAACTACGATGTATAAACATATATATAGATAAACAGATGCAGATAACATGTATAAATACTGTCAGTGATAAATTAAAAAATACATATTGCAGGCTGCAGCAGGAAGTGAGGGCTAAATCAAGGATATACCAGGTGTTGGGAGTTATGTCGGGTGTTATCATAGCTATTATTTTAATATGAGCATAAAGTGAAATGATAATATATACAGGAAAGGCAGGTATATGAATACAGATATAATTTTTAAAATCGCTGCAGTAGGAGTAATTGTTTCAATTCTTAACCAGATATTAAAACATAGTGGCAGGGATGACCAGGCGCGTTTCTTACAAGCCTTGCCGGAATACTTATCGTACTTTATTGGGTAATACCTTATATTGTTGAATTGTTTTCGTCAATGCAGAAGCTGTTTGATATATAAAGTCTGCGTAAGAAGGGATAGTGTAAATAATGCTTCAGATATTAATAGTTGTTGTATGCGTTGTTATAAGCTGCTTTCTTATAAAAAAAGAAGCACCAGCATTTGTTTCTGTTATTGTACTTATAACGGGTGTATTTATTTCAATATATATGCTGCGGATTTTTTTCTGTTATTACAGGCTATATAAATGTTCTTATTAACAATATAGATATAGAAAAGGGTTATATAAAGATTGTTATGAAGATAACTGGTTTATCAATAGCAACGCAGTTTGTTTCTGATATATGCAGGGATAACGGTTTTAATGCAATGGCATCGCAGCTTGAGCTGATGTGCAGAATATCAATAGTAATGCTTGGCATGCCTGTTATTATTGCACTTCTTGAAATGGTGAATAGATGTTTAAAATAAAACGTATCTTATTTATGTGTATGATAGTGTTTGTACTGATATTGTTGTATGGGAGTGCTTTTTATAAAGAATAAATCTCCTGCAGTATGCCATGCAGCGCAATGTCGATGAGGAAAATGTGATTTCTGATGATTATATAGTTTCTGATGATTATAAAGATATAGACAGGATTGTTAAGAGAGAAACTGGAATAAATATTTCATATGGAAAAATAATGCAGTCTGTTCTGGATGATAAGGATAATTCCGGTTATGTAAAAAGTTATTAATATATATATCTGATGTTATATATTCGGAAAAGAAAAACGTTGCACATGTGCTTGCATTATGCATAGCATCAGCACTTATAAGGTCTATGACACCGCTTTTTAATGAAAAGCAGCTTAAAGAAACAGCGGCAGGAGTAATAAGTATTTCGTTGATAACAATGCTTTTATCAGTCTTTATGGGTGCTTATAATCTTGCAAGAGATTCTGTTGAAGCATTGATTAATATATATAAATCTATATGCATGACTTTTTTTCCTGCTGTTTGCGCAGCTGGACTTCCCTATAAGTGCAGCTGGGTACTATCAGATAGTTATATGGATGATGACAGCTGCTGATATAGGCATAAAAAATATATTGATGAATGCCAATAGAATATATGTATGTGTGTCTTTATGTGACTGTATAGATTCAGAACCGCATTTTTTAAGATTATGTAACTGTATGCAAAAAGATAATAAAGTGGTGTGGATATACTATGCTTACTTTTTTTATGGGACTTAATGGGATAAAAAGTATACTTAATCCATTAAAAGATAATATAAATACGTCATATATTTATAAAGCAGTAAGTATAATACCAGGGAATAGGAGATGCAGCCTCAGCATTATCACAGACAGTTATTGCTTCATCTTCGCTTATAAAAAATACAATGGGAATAGCGGCGGTTGTTGTGCTGACAGTATGTATGCTGTTTCCTGTTGTTAAGCTTGTTACATTATCATGTATATTTCATGCAATAGCAGCAGTTATGGAACCGGTTGCTGATAAACGTATTATAAAGGCTGTAGCAGCATTAGGAACCGCTATAAGCAGTCTTACTTACCTTGTTGTTATAGCACTGGTTCTTTTTTGTGCTGACAATAGTGATGATATGTGCAGTAACTAGCTGATTGTGGAATTATCGTATTTATAAAGGAGTTGAGGCAGCTATAGAGGCAGTATATATATGGCTTAGGCAGGTAATAGTTTTTTATATAATATCAACATTGTTTGTTAATGCTGTTGCGTCTGATAAGTATAAAGAATATATAAGAATAGTTATAAGGATGATACTGATTCTTATTATAATATCTCCATTAACAGGATTTTGGAGCAACGGAAGCTTTATTAAGAACAGGCTTTGGATGATATATAAAGATTATATGGAAATAAGTAAAAAAACATATGACATATCAGAAGGTTTTAGTTACACAATAGAAGATGCATTGTCGAAGACACTAGAACTAAAGGTAAAAAAGAAATATTAAATGATAATAATATAGCTTATGACAGCATAAAAGTTAATATAAGCGGAAATGCCGGACTTAACGGTAATGAAAGTCTGGCTGTATCATCAGTGGTTATTAATGCAAAAAATATGAAAAAAACGGATATTGAAAATATCGGACATAAAATATCAGATGAAACAGGAATAGAATGCAGCAATATATATATCAAATAATGTGCTGGCAGGTGTGGCAGCATATTTTCAAAAAGGGGTGTTAAAGTATAAAAGCTGATTATAAAAAAATAGTGAATAAATTCGGAACAGATAAAATATTAATAGTAATACTAGCAGGTGTTTTGCTTATGGTTGCAGCATTTCCATCAGGCCATTCATCGGCTTCTAAGGAAAGTAGTACAACAGCCATTGAAAGTGAGAGCATGAGTACAGATATGTATGAGGAATACGTGGAAAAACGGCTTGAAAAGATACTTGCAGACGTCGATGGGGTTGGAAAAGTCAAGGTCATGCTAAGCATCAGGAATTCAACAGAAAAAGTACTGGCAAAAGATGAAACATATTCAGAGAGCGAAAAAAAAGAGGCTTCTGATGGGAGCAGCAATCAAACAAATGATACACAAAATATAAGCACGCATATATTTTATGATACTTCTGATGGCAGCAGACCATATGTTGTTATGGAAAATATGCCTGTTATTGATGGCGCGATTATTGTATGTGAAGGTGGTGATAACAAGGAACTTGTGAATGATATAACTAATGCGGTATATGGACTTTTGAATGTTCCAGTACATAAAATAAAAGTGATGAAAATGTCATAGATAAATGCGTATATATGTACGCAGAAACAAAGATTCCGGTAAATTTTTAGTTGGAGGTTTATTGTGAAAAGAATAAAAAGAATCAGGTTATAATAACCGCACTCGCAATAATGATAGCAGTCGCAGGATATATCAATTATGCTGGGAATATAACAGATATAATATCAGTTAGTGGAAGAGGCAGCACAGGAAGCGTTGATACGGCTAGTGAAAGTAAAGACGGTGAAATACAGGTGCCAGATGAAGAGCCTGATGATGAAAGCATGCTTGAACCAGGGAGTGTTATTCTTACATCGGGAGGTGTTGCATCAGGTGTTATATCAGAGGCAAAGCTAAACAGGGAGCAGATACGTGCAAAGAATACAGAAAATCTTACAAATATTGTAAATGATGCCAATCTTGACAAATCTTCTAAAACCGCTGCTGTTAATGAACTGGCTAAGATAGCTGATTATTCAGAAAAGGAAATGGCAATTGAAATACTGCTTGAAGCAAAAGGTTTTTAATGATGTTGTTGCCTCTGTATCTGATACAGGCGTAGATATTGTTGTTAACAAACAGTCGCTTGAAACAAGTCAGAAGGCACAGATTGAGGATATAGCAAAAAGAAAGACAGGAATGACTTCTGACAAGATAAATATAAATGTAATAAAATAATGTGTGGATTTTACAATTCATATGATATTCTGCTGGTATAAAACAAGATTGTAAAAATATGGAATATTGAATGTGATTTAAGAAGTTGCATTTATTTATAATATTTATTATAATAGATGAAAAGATAACGTTGATTGACAGTCAGGAGGATATTATGACAAAAGAGTTTGAAGATAGAGGCAATACTTATACTATACATGAAAGCAAGGATATAGGAGAAGTAAGGGTGGCTGATGAAGTTGTTGCTATCATAGCTGGTCTTGCTGCGACAGAGGTAGATGGTGTTGAAAGCATGGCAGGTAACATAACTAATGAACTTGTAAGCAAGCTTGGAATGAAGAATCTTTCAAAAGGTGTTAAGGTTCATGTGGGAGAGCAGGATGTTGTTGTTAATCTTGCACTTAACATAAAATATGGCTGTGAGATACCTAAGGTATCAAGTGCAGTACAGGATAAGGTAAAGACAGCGATTGAAACTATGACAGGACTTAATGTGTCAGAGGTTAATATTAAGATTGCTGGTGTGAATATTGACAATTAAAGTACAGTGATATTTAAAAGACTGTCCTTTAAGGGCAGTCTTTTTAAAAATTTATTAAGAATATACAATTGATTTTGTGTCAGTTGTATACAGAGAGGACTTATATGACAAGATCAGATATGAGAGAACACACATTTAAGATATTATTCCGTGTGCCGTTCCATGACAAGAATGAATTAAGAGAACAGATAGATTATTATTTTGATGAGTTTCCGGATGTTAAGGAAAAAGAATATGAGTATATCAAAAAAAAGGCACTTCTTGTATCAGAGTTAAGCGATGACATTGATGCAAAGATAAACGAGGTTTCGGAGGGCTGGCCGGTAGAAAGATTGGGAAAGGCTGAGCTTGCGATTATGCGACTTGCAGTTTATGAGATGCTATATGATGAGGATATACCAGTTAATGTTGCTATTAACGAAGCAGTTGAACTTGCTAAGAAGTATGGTTCTGATGATAATGCTGCATCCTTTGTTAACGGGGTACTTGCTAAGCTTGTATAGCATGATACAATGAGCGCAAGAGAGCCAGAAAGCTGCTAGCAGATATCTGGCGAACGGCGAATGACGATTGCGATAGCAGCGGAGAGTAGCGAAGCTACGAATCGTGATATAAGAATAAAGAAATGAGGATTAATATGGCACAGGTGTATAGTGTTAAACAGATTAATTCTTATATTAAGAATATGATGCGGCAGGATTTTCTGCTTAACCGCATACAGGTTAAGGGGGAAATATCTAACTGCAAATATACGGACAAGAATGGCTGTATATTTTTCACACTTAAGGATGAAGATTCAACTATATCAGTTGTTATGTATGGTTCTGATGCGTATAAGCTTGACTTCAGACTGAAGGATGGCATGTCGGTAGTTGTTGATGGCAGAATAGACGTATATGTAAATAGGGGTGAATACCAGTTATATGCAAAGACTGTATCACAAAGTGGTATGGGAGAACTGTTTAAGCAATACGAACAGTTGAAACAATACTATGAGGATATGGGATACTTTTCTCCTGAATATAAAAGAACTATTCCTAAATATGCTAAAAAAATAGGTATAGTAACAGCTAGAACAGGAGCAGCTATCAAAGATATAATAAAGAATGCTTATGAAAGAAATCCGTATGTTGAATTATACCTGTATTCAGTCCTTGTTCAGGGTAAAGATGCAAAGTATAGCATAGCCAAAGGACTTAAGTATGTTGACAGTATGGGATATGACTGTATTATAGTCGGACGTGGCGGTGGCTCAATAGAGGATTTATGGGCTTTTAATGAACCTGAAGTTGTAGAAGCTGTTTTTAATTGCAAAACACCCGTAATATCAGCAGTAGGACATGAGATTGACTTTACACTCACTGATTTTGTAGCTGATATGAGAGCTCCGACACCTTCTGCTGCAACTGTTAAGGCGGTTTTTGCATATAAGACAGCTGTTGAAAACAAGATATTGATGATATAAAGACGGTTAAAGCATGCAGATGATGTAAAACTTAACAGATTAAAGAGAATCGTTCCTGGAAAGATGTTAAGCTTTCTCTGGAATATCTTTTAACCCTTGTCAATCAGATAATAAAAAAAAGACAGCGGCTTATGAATATAGAAGATAAGCTGAACATGTTAATAAAAAGATGTGCGGCTGAAAATAGAAACAGACTTCGTCTGTATGCTTTTATCAGCAACTGGATGGTTCAGTCCATTTGAAAAAAGCTTGAACAAGGATATGGCTTTTGTTGAAAATGATAAAGAAGAACATAAAGTTCAATAGTGGAGGTTAAACGTCAGATGACGAGATTACAGTTTATCTTAAAGATGGAAGGTGAAAGATGTTAAAAAGTTTTAATATATGAATAGCATGGCAAAAATATTAGAACCATCAATTGAAGATACATTTGAAAAGAAATAATTGCACAGATGGAAAAATCAGACACAACACTATGAATGAATCATTTAAAAATACGGTATAGAAGCTTGTAAAAAAAATGTAATTCCATGCTTGATAAGGTGGAAAAGGAAATGGTTATTCTAAATGATGATAACGATTCGAGATGATAGAAAATGATTGATTTTAAGAAAGAATTTTAGAAAGAACAGCAATTTAGATAAGATTGTTAATTCATATCTTCCTGATGAGACAGGACTTGATAAAAAAATAAGAGAAGCTATGAATTACAGCGTCAATGCAGGTGGCAAAAGAGTAAGACCAATGCTTATGCTTGAGGTGTATAAGCTGTGTGGAGGTGATGACTGTCAGGTTGTCTATCCATTTATGGCTGCTTTGGAATGTATTCATTCATATTCTCTTGTACATGATGATCTTCCGGCAATGGATAACGATGATTACAGAAGAGGAAGACTTACAACACATAAAGTATTTGGTGAAGATTTCGGAATACTTGCAGGAGACGGACTTCTTAATCTGGCATATGAGATTATGGCTGAAGCACTTATATCAGGTGAAGGAGATATGACGGCGAAAGCTAAAGCAATGGAAGTTATTGCAAGAAAAGCCGGAATAAAAGGAATGGTCGGTGGACAGGCTGTTGATGTTGAACTTACTGGAAAGGCATTATCTGATGAACAGCTTGATTTTATATTCAGATTAAAGACGGGAGCATTGATTGAAGCTGCATTTCTTGCAGGAGCATACCTTGCAGGCTGTGATGAGAAATCGGTTGACAGGTTATGCAGGGCAGCATCACTTATAGGATTTGCATTCCAGATAAGGGATGATATACTTGATGTGACAAGTTCGCTTCAGGAACTTGGTAAACCTGTATTTTCTGATGAAAAGAATAATAAAACAACATATGTTACTTTATACGGAATGGAAAAAGCTGAGGCAGATGTACAATCTATGTCTGATGAAGCTTTAGATATAATTAAGAGCGTGGGAAAGAATGAATTTTTAGAGGAAATTGTTCTTAACCTTATACACAGAAACAAATAAAGCAGGTGTGTTATGATTCTTGAAAAGATAAATAAACCAAATGATATAAAACAATTATCTCCAATTGAATATAATCAGCTTGCAGATGAAATCCGGAGATTTCTTATAGAAAAGATTAGTAAGACAGGTGGACATCTTGCATCTAATCTTGGCGTTGTAGAGCTTACGATGGCACTCCATCTGGCTTTTAATCTTCCACAGGATAAGCTGATATGGGATGTAGGACATCAGTCTTATACGCATAAGATTCTTACCGGAAGAAAGAATCAGTTTGACCAGTTAAGAAAGTTTGGCGGAATGAGTGGTTTCCCTAAAAGAAATGAAAGCCATTTTGATGCATTTGATACAGGACACAGCTCAACATCAATATCCGCGGGATTAGGACTTGTTAAAGCAAGGGATTTAAAGAATGAACATTACAGTGTCGTATCTGTTATAGGTGATGGTGCACTTACAGGTGGAATGGCCTATGAGGCACTTAATAATGCTTCTTCACTTAAGACTAATTTTATTATTGTGTTAAATGATAATACTATGTCAATAGCCAAGAATGTTGGCGGTGTACCACATATGCTTAGTAATATAAGGTCATCAGATTCATATTATGACCTTAAGGAAAATGTGACTAATACTCTGTATAAGCTTCCGGGTGGAGACCATATTGTAGAAAGAATCAAGAAAACCAAGAGTAATCTTAAGCAGATAATACTTCCAGGACAAATGTTTGAATGTATGGGAATATCTTATCTTGGCCCGGTTAATGGACATGATATTGAGAAGCTTATTAAGGTGTTTCATGTTGCTAAACGAATTAACGGTGCAGTTATCATCCATGTTGTAACACATAAAGGACATGGATATAAGCCTGCAGAGCGTAATCCGGCTAAGTTTCATGGAATAGGACCATTTGATATTGTAACAGGAAAAGAATTGAAATCATCTGATAAGCCGACTTATTCTGATGTATTTTCGGAAAAAATATGCCAGCTTGCCAAAAAGGATAAGTCAATTGTTGCAGTTACTGCAGCAATGCCTGATGGAACAGGACTTAATAAATTCTCCAAGTGGTTTCCTGACAGATTTTTTGATGTCGGAATCGCAGAAGAGCATGCTGTTACGTTTTCGGCTGGAATGGCAGCAGGTGGTCTTAAACCAGTATTTGCGGTCTATTCATCATTTTTACAAAGGGCATATGACCAGATACTTCATGATGTATGTATCCAGCATCTTCATGTGGTGTTTGCAATTGACAGGGCAGGGCTTGTTGGAAGTGATGGTGAGACACATCAGGGTATATTCGACCTTTCATTTCTGACTTCAATTCCAAACATGACTGTTATGGCACCTAAGAATGGCAGTGAACTTTCAGCAATGCTTGAATTCGCTCTGCTTAACTTTAATTCTCCGGTTGCAATAAGATATCCAAGAGGTCAGGCGTATGATGGTCTTGAAGAGTATAATGCACCAATCCGGTACGGAAAAGCCGAGATGATTATTGAAGAGTCTGACATTGCACTTGTTGCAGCAGGCAATATGCTTATTACGGCACAGGCAGTCAGAGAAAAGCTTAAAGAAAAGGGTTATAATATAACAATTGTCAATGAGCGTTTTATTAAGCCGGTTGATACCGATATGTTGGACAGATTATCAGAGTCTCACAGACTTATAGTTACTATGGAAGAAAATGTTTTGTCAGGTGGCTTTGGTGAAGCGGTCTGTCAATATTATGATGATACATGTAATGATATAGATGTACTTAATATTGCTCTGCCAGATGATTATGTTGAACATGGCAATGTTGATATTCTGCGACGGGAATCAGGTGTTGACAGAGACAGTATTATTGCGAAGGTGCTTAACAGATGGGCAAATGTATTGAATAAGGATAAGAGAAATGAGTAAAGAAAGATTAGATGTTTTATTAGTTAATAAAGGGCTTGCGACTTCAAGAGAGAAGGCAAAAGCTATTATTATGTCTGGCAATGTATATGTTGACGGGCAGAAGGAAGACAAGGCAGGTCAGTCATTTCCTGACACTGCAGTGATAGAGGTTCGCGGAACAACTCTTAAGTATGTTAGCCGTGGTGGTCTTAAGCTTGAGAAAGCTATGCAGAATTTTGATGTGACGCTTGAAGGCAAGATATGTATGGATGTAGGTTCATCAACGGGTGGATTCACTGATTGCATGCTTCAGAACGGCGCAATTAAAGTTTATGCTGTCGATGTAGGACATGGACAGCTTGACTGGAAGTTACGAAATGATGAGAGAGTTGTATGCATGGAGAAAACTAATATCCGTTATGTAACCCCTGATGATGTTGCGGACAGAATACAGTTTTCAAGTATAGATGTATCATTTATCTCACTTACTAAGGTACTTACTCCAGTAAGAAATCTTCTTACAGATGATGGCCAGATAGTGTGTCTTATCAAGCCACAGTTTGAGGCAGGACGTGAGAAGGTAGGAAAGCATGGCGTTGTAAGAGATAAAGATGTGCATATAGAAGTAATCAATAAGGTTATTGATTATGCAATGTCAATAGGATTTGAAATCCTTAATCTTGAGTTCAGTCCTGTTAAGGGACCTGAGGGGAATATTGAGTATCTGCTGCATTTGCAGAAAATTGCAGAACCACAGATAAAGGAAATTCCATTTATTGTAGAAAATGTAGTTGAAAAAGCTCACGAAGTATTGTAATATATATTTAATTCTTTTCGTATACTAAATGAGGTTCAGCATGAAATATTTTTATATTGTTACTAACAGGTTTAAAGATCCTGATGGTGTTAATACAAGAAAGATTGCACATTTTTTACGCTCAAAAGGAGCTGAATGTGTATGCCAGATAGAACAGGAACAGGCATTTAATAAAACAGGTTCATACAGTGATGTAAGACTGGTTCCTGATAATACTGAATGTGTTATTGTTCTTGGAGGTGATGGTACACTTATTCAGGCATCGAGGGAGTTGTCTGAGAAGGATATTCCTTTTATAGGCGTTAACATCGGAACTCTTGGTTATCTTACAGACACAGATATGTCAAGCTTTGAGGAGACATTAGAGAGTCTTCTTAGAGACGATTATGAGATTGACAGACGCATGATGCTTGATGGATGTATATATCGCGGTGAAGAACGCATTTTTTCTGATGTGGCACTTAATGATGTTGTAATTAACAGAAATGGTGCTTTAAGAATTATTGATTTTGATATATATGTCAATGGCGAGTATCTTAATACATATTCGGCTGACGGGGTAATTGTTTCGACCGCAACAGGATCGACAGCGTACAGTCTGTCAGCAGGAGGACCTATAATACAGCCGACAGCAAGACTTATAATGGTGACACCTATATGTCCTCATTCACTTAATCAGAGAAGTATTATATTTGCTGCCGATGATGAGATTATGATTGAGATGAAGGATAATAAAAGCTCATCAGGAAGAATGACGGGTTCTCTTAAGAATGACAGCGCAAGAGTTGCCACATTTGATGGAGAAAGCTTCTGTGAAGTTGTAACGGGAGACAGAATTGTTATTACGCAGTCAGAGCGTATATCAAGATTTGTCAAGACAAGCAGAATTTCATTCTTAGAGAGAATAAGGAACAAAATGTAGTTGGGGATAATTATGAAAACAGACAGACATAAAAAGATATTAGAAGTAATTGACAGATACGAAGTTGGAACACAGGAGGAGCTGGCAAAGATTCTGAACGATGAAGGCTATAATGTTACGCAGGCTACTGTTTCAAGAGATATAAGAGAGCTTAATCTGTCAAAAGTTTCTGTGGATGGTAAGAGAACAAGGTATGCAACACTTACAAAGGACAAACCTGTTGCAAGTGATAAATTTTTAACGGTTCTTAAAGAAGGCTTTGTATCAATGGATATGGCACAGAATATTCTTGTAATTAAGACTGCACCTGGAATGGCAATGGCTGTATGTGCAGCAATAGATGCACTGGAATGGAATGAGATTGTAGGTTCTATTGCGGAGATGATACTATCATGTGTGCAGTAAGGACTGTTAATGATACTTTGCTTGTTATGAACAAGATTAAGAAACTTATTAAGAACAATTAATAGACAGAATTGAAAGGCAGGATATGTTAGTTAATTTACATGTTAAGAATCTTGCACTTATAGAAGAAGAGAATATTGATTTTGATGAAGGACTTAATATACATCGCATGATATAAGCACATATATTGATGATAGTGATTATGATGATGCTGCACTCAACGACATACAGTACAGACTTGATACAGTTAATGAGCTTAAGAATAAGTATGGCGGCACTATTGAGAATGTTTTTACATCGCTTAAACAAAAAAGAAAAAAAGCTGGATGAATATTATAATTATGATGAAATCTTAAAGAAAAGACAGGAAGCTTATGAAAATGCTTATAAAAAAGCACTGCAGACAGCTGAAATGTTAAGTGTTACAAGAAAAAAAGGCTGCAGACAGACTTACAACAGAATTCATAGAGTCTTTAAAAAATCTTAATTTTCTTGACGTGAGATTCAGAATAGATTTTGAAAAAAGCAATAATATTACTTCTAATGGGTATGACTTGGTTAGATTTATGATATCAACGAATCCAGGACAGGATTTACGTCCACTGTCAAAGATAGCCTCAGGTGGCGAACTTTCACGTATAATGCTTGCAATAAAAACGGTCATGGCGGGTGATGACAGCAAAACACTTATATTTGATGAGATAGATGCTGGAATAAGCGGAAGAACAGCACAGATGGTTTCTAATCAGCTTGCAAGACTTTCAAGACACCATCAGATAATATGTATAACACATCTTCCACAGATTGCTTCTATGGCAGATGCACATTATACTATAGAGAAAACAGTTCATGATAATAAAACATATAGTCAGATATCAAGAGTTGATAAAGAAGACAGTATATATGAGCTGGCGCGTATGTTATCGAAGTGAGGTTACAACTTCGGTACTTGCCAATGCAAGAGAATTAAAAAAGACTTCAGAA
>VOFC01000381.1_pt1 | contig 48001 bp, 64 predicted proteins | sample 5384161 | NCBI WGS metagenome assembly VOFC01 (sample SAMN12384722, study PRJNA508395) | human gut metagenome | isolation source: healthy gut B | host: Homo sapiens | reverse complement strand
AGGTGGATTACCCGGATGGGCGCAGTTTTACGGCACGGGTGGAACATCTGGATGATTATCACTTTGACATGGGCGGTCTGGGAAATGTGTTCCACATCTGCCAGTTTGCCGAGGTCATGGAGCGGAACCATGCCGACTTCTACCCGGAGATTCAGACACAGGACGAGCAGGCTGCATGGGAACTGGGCGGCAAAGGCTACCTTGCCATCCAGTCCTGTGAGGATGGATGGGACTACACCCTCTACCACAGCGATTATTCTGTGATGGACGGCGGGCAGTTGGATGCCCCGGAACTGACCATTCAGGAAGCCCGTGAGCAGATTCTGGAAGCGCACCACATGGAAAAGGGGCGGCGGCTGTTACAGGACTACGATGCCGTCATGGACAAAGTTGCGGAAACCGAGGAACGGCGTACAGACCATCGCTCTTCCACACTGGAAAAGCTGGCAGAACTGGCAAGTGATACGTCTGCGCCAAAATCCTCTGCACGTTCTGCGCCAGAACTGTGAGGTGGACGATGCAGCAAAAATGGAACCAGAATTTTGACGGTGAACCCATGACAGACATCCCGCAGAAGTTTCTGAACGCAGGGTGCGATGTTTATATGGTGATGCAGCTGCGGCATGACGAAAAAATCCTCGATGAAAGATTTGCTTCCATGCGGGAACTGCATCGTCGGGGCAAAACGCCAGACCCGGAGCATTATGAGGTCACCTACTATGCTGATTTGCCCGTCATGTGGCAGGATGTGCCGGACAACGAGGTTCTGGAAGAACTGTTTCAGGTGTTCAACCTCTCCCGTCCGCAGGATTTTGAGGGGCATAGCCTGTCGGTCAGCAATGTGATTGCACTTAAACGCAATGGCGAGGTGTCTGTGCATTATGTGGACAGCATCGGCTTCAAAGATTTACAGGGGTTTCTGGACAAGCAGCCGGAACGCCCTTCGGTGCTGATGAATCTCAAAGAAAAGTGCGATGCCCCGGAGTGTAACCCACTGGAAGCCGGAAAGCGAGGACTGCACATGAACTTTGACCATGAAGAACTCATGCTGATGATGCTTTACAACACCGGCACCCGACTGGGGCTTATCCACGAACTGCGGCTCATGCAGTGCTACCTGATGCCCGATGAGACTGCTCTGCGGGAACTGTCCGAACAGTGTCATCGAGAAGCTGAAACTGCTGACCGATGCGGAGTTTGCCGAGTTGGAATTTCCCCCGGACTGACTATTGCCGCCTACGGGCGGCGTACATAAAGTATTTTGTTCTTCCAAAAGATATGCTATAATCAAATTAGACAAAATTCCTCTCTTCAAGCGATTTCTCCGCAATTTTCCTGTGGCTCTGCTCGTATCAAAAATAAGGGACTGAATTTTAATTGTCAGAACGGAGGAACCATTATGGCAATCTTTGAAAAGACCATCCAAACTTTGACAAGCTGCTTCGGAAGCTGGAACAGGAGATTCCGGACAGCATCTGGTCGGCCGATCTGGAAGCAGGCAGTGACTTCAAAGAAGGCGACGCCCGGTGCAGTGTCCGTGTGTTTGAGCGGTACAGCATGATAGGCGGCAACCGCCTGAGCCTGACGCTGACCCTGTTCCAGAATGGAGACAGTCCGATCCGCCTGTCTGCCATCACCGCAGGCGGCAGTCAGGCGGTGTTCTTCAAGGTGAACACCCTTGGAGAAGAATCTTTTCTGGACGATGTAAAGGACCTGCTGGAAGAAATTTTGGAGGAGTAAAATGTTTTTTGGATGGTTTGACGCTATATTCAGCTTCATTTTCCCAATCCTGTTCCTGCTTTTTATTGGAATGTTTTTCTTTGCTCTAATTTCAAATCTCCGCACATGGAACAAAAACAACCACTCGCCGCGGCTTACCGTTCCGGCAACAGTGGTAGCAAAGCGCACCGATGTTTCGCATTCCAGCAGTGCCAATGCCGGAGATATGTCCGGTGCGCACGGATACGACACTAGCACATTTACATCGTACTATGTGACTTTTCAGGTGGAGAGCGGCGACCGGATGGAATTTGAAGTGGACGGAAGCGATTATGGTCTGCTCGTGCAGGGCGACATCGGAAAGCTGAGTTTTCAGGGCACCCGCTATCTTGGGTTTGAGCGGAACTAAGCGTTTCCTACATTATATAGTAAGGAGTGCTGTATGAACGATCTGTTTATCCAAGGGCTGACCATCGACTGGAACAGAGTTCGCCCATACAATTATGTTCGTCAGATTCCTGCCATCAGCGGAATCGACACTTTTACATTCCATAAGCCCATTACGTTCTTTGTTGGCGAAAATGGAAGTGGAAAATCTACGCTTCTGGAAGCAATCGCTGTTGCTTACGGCTTCAACGCAGAGGGTGGAACGAAGAACTATTCATTTTCCACATACAACTCCCATTCGGAACTATGTGAGGCTATGACGATTTCCAAGGGGTATCGCAGACCAAAGTTCGGGTATTTTCTCCGAGCAGAGAGTTTCTATAATGTAGCCACCAAGGAAATCGACTATTCCGATGACGATCATCCCTCCAAAGGCTATCACCAAAAATCACACGGTGAAAGTTTCCTCGCCATTGCGCAGGACTACATGGGTGCAGATGGAGTCTATATTTTTGACGAGCCGGAAGCCGCTTTATCCCCGCAGCGGCAGCTCACGTTACTGATCAACATTTATCGGTGTGCCCAAGAAGGGGCGCAATTCATTATCGTATCACATTCACCCATTCTCCTCGGAATGCCTGATGCTGAAATTTTTAGCTTCGACAATGGCACGATTCATCCTTGTCAGTATGAAGATACGGACAGCTACGTTATCGCCAAAACATTTGTAAATAATCGGCAGCATTTTTTGAACCAGCTTCTGAATGAAGAGCCGTAATGCCTGGAAAGGACATTCCTTATGAGTGATTCTACATTGAAAGAACTTTGGCGGCAGGTCGCAGAAAAGAAAAGCTGTGAAGCAAAGCAGAAAGAACTGACCTCCCAGAGAGATACGCTTGCTGATCGTCTGAAAAAGCTGGAAAAATCCAAGCTGGCAGAACAGGCTGATGTGGACCGTCTGGAGGGGCACAGCCTTGCCGCATTTTTCTATCAAGTGATTGGAAAAATGGATGAAAAGCTGGACAAGGAACGGCAGGAAGCCTATGCAGCCCGTGTCAAGTACGATGTGGCTCTCCATGACCTTTCTTCCGTTGATGCTGATTTAGCACAAATTCAAAATAGGCTGGCACGGCTGTCCGATTGCGAAAGGCAGTATCAAGCTGCTCTTTCCGAAAAAATCAAAAGCATCAAAGCATCTGCCCACCCTGCCGCACAGCAGGTTGTGGAAAGCGAAAGCCGCATTGCCGCGCTGAAAGTCCAAAAGAACGGGAACTGCTGGAGGCCATCCACGCCGGAAAGACTGCCTTGCACACGGTCAATGAAGTTCTCGAAACGCTGGACAATGCCGAGGGCTGGAGTACATGGGACGTAATGGGCGGTGGTCTGATGGCTGATCTCGCCAAGTATGCGGAACTGGACGATGCGCAGGAACAAATCGAACAGCTTCAAGTGGAACTGCGGCGGTTCAAAACTGAGCTTTCTGATGTTGAGATCACCGCAGACCTTCAGGTTACGGTGGACAGCTTTCTGAAATTTGCGGATTTCTTCTTTGACGGCCTCTTTGCAGACTGGGCAGTTCTGGATCACATCAATCAGGCACAGAGCAGAGTAGAGAATACCAAGGGTCAAATCAAGAGAGTCCTTGCACTTCTGAAAAAGATGCGCGAAGATGTTGATGTCCAAATCGCTGATGAAAAAGAGAAGCAGGAGCAGCTTGCAGTGGAAACCGAGCTGTAAGTTTGAAGCATCCACCTATGTGATATGACTCGATAAAACCGAATTTACAGGAGGTGTTTCGATGAAAACAAGAAAGTTTGCCTCAACGGTTTTTCTGGTGGCGATTTATATCAATATTCAGAGAAGCCATACTTTCACCCTTTCAAACGATGAAGGCACCATAAGGACAGAACAAATACAGCCACTTTGGGGAACTGTAAAAGTGAGCGGTGATTGTGATACTGAGGTGGTCTTTACCGATGTAGAGGCTGGAGAAAAATACAGAATCGGATATATTACACAGGGCGTAACGGAAAGAATCAAACTCGAAAGAGGCAAATGGTATAAGGTGGCGGGCGGAGGCAACCTTACACTGAATCCGGTAAACATTCGAGTCGAATAAATGTAAAGATACCAAACGTTCCTTGCGGGCAGCTATGAAAGCTGAAGCTGAGAAGAGAGTTTTTATGAATATTCACATATGAAGGGAGTACAGTTCTATGAATTACGGATGGGCAACTGTTTTCACTTTAGCGGCATGGTTTGCAGGGCTTGTGATTGATGCAAATGTGCGGGTCGGCGACCTCGGTTTACGAACCGTGCTTCCATCGTGATGGGCTGCTGCATCATGAAGTTTATAAAAGGACAATAGCAAATAATCTTATCTCGATATTTACTTTCCAGCGGGCAACCCTAAAACGGTTGCCCGCTCTTTTTATACCCTAAAATCTAAAGAAGGAGGCCAAAATGCCAAGCAAAACCGAAGAATATCTCGCCCTCGCCCAGCGCACGGCGAACGGTCTGACACGGTACTGGGAAAGCTGGACGGACTACCTGACCACAGCATCCCGGCTGTACAAGTATCCCTTCCCAGACCAGTTGATGATCTACGCTCAGCGACCCGATGCCACAGCCTGCGCCGATTACGACATCTGGAACAACCGCATGAACCGGTATGTCCGGCGTGGCTCCAAGGGCATCGCCCTGTTGGACGAATCCAGCGGATACCCGCGTCTGCACTATGTGTTTGATGTGTCGGACACCGGAGTACGGCGCAATTCTCGCGACCCGGAACGATGGGAAATGAATGACGACCTTTTCAAGCCGGTGTCTGAGATGCTGACCGCAGAATACGGCATCAGCCATGAACGGCTCAGCCAGCAGCTCGTAAATATTGCGGAGAAGCTGGTGAACGATTATTGGGACAACAACAGCGGCGACATCCTCAACATCGTTGACGGCTCTTTCTTTGATGATTATGATAGTAGTGGAAAGGAACTTCAGTTCAAGGCCGCTGCGACAATGAGCGTCACCTACACTCTATTAGAACGATGCGGGTTTGAACCGGAAGGCTACTTTGACAAGGATGACTTTCAGGCCATCCACACCTTTTCCACACCCGATGCAGTCTATGCGCTGGGTGCCGCTACCAGCGACATCAGCCGCGAGGTCTTACGCAAAATCGAGCGGACGGTGAAAACCACGACCCGCCGCCGAAACGTAGAAAGGATGGAAGAATAATGAGCAGCAGTCTGAATTACACGAAGATCGGGGATTACCAGCTCCCGAACCTGACCCTCAGCCAGCCGAAGACCCCGCTGGGCAAGTACGGCAGGATGCGCCGGAATTACCTGAAGCAGTATCGCCCGGTACTGTACAATTCGATGCTCCTGAACGGGACGCTGTACCCGCATCTGATGGAACTGGAGCAGACGGCAGAGAACCGGATGCAGCAGACCATGGCGCAGCTGCTGAAGCAGAACCCGGCCCCGGACAAGGAGCAGAACCAGATGGCATGGGTGCAGCACATGAACAGCCTGAAAGCGCAGGCCGAGGAACTGGTGCTGACCGAGCTGATCTTACAGCTAAGTTTTCTGGATGCGGTCATCCCCACGGAAGCCCAGCAAATCGAGAAGATCGACCAAGCGGAGAGCGAAAAAACGCCCTCCGCTTTTGTTTTGTCGCAGGCTGAAATTGAGAACGAGCTGCGGCGGCATGGTTCAGGGTTTACAGGCGGCAAGCAACGCATTATGGCACTGTACCAGACCCAGCCTGACCGAAACCTCCGTGCCAAGGCGTTGGCAAAGGAGTACGGCATTGGTGGGCACTCCCACGATTTTCTGGACGGAAGCCGGGGCTTCGTGAATCACGACTGGAAGGGTTTGGAATTTGACCATTACCCCGACCACCAGAAAATCACCCTGAAATGGGCGCAGGTGGAAAAGTATATCGACCTGATGATCCAATCCGACCGTTACCTGACGGACAGGAGAAGGAACATTACACGCCCCCTGCGCCGGTCAGCGCAAAGCCGGATGCCACCTGACCCGTGCAAAGAATCTGATTCGGGAGTTTTGTCAGGAGGAATACGACTCCGAGCCGGACTTTTCTGACCTCGCTAAGATCGGCATTGCCTACACCAATGCCACCGACGAGGAGATTCCCATTCAAGTTAATGTGGATTTGGTGGGATACCGTGTGGAGCGGTATCTGGGCGAGGTGCTGATCGACGAGCGGCAGTACGAAAGTCTGGAAGAACTGACCGAAACCGAGTTGGAGGCTCTGGATTTTTCAGAGCTGGTCAGCGTTACGGACGAGGAATTGGAGCATTACCACCGCAAGGCGGAGGAACGCCCGGCACTGCTGCCGCTGGATGCCGCCACCGAGTACAATGCCCTGAAAGAGCAGCACCCGGATGCGCTGGTGGGCTTTGAGCAGAACGGACAGTTTGAGTTTTACGCAGATGACGCGCAAAAAGTCAGCGAACTTCTGGGCGGCAAACTTCTGAAAAAGGAAACGGCACTGGGCACCGTCCCGGTCACCGGCTTCCCCGCGACCAGTGGGTGTACCGTGCCAAGCAGCTGTGGCAGTGCGGCGAGAACATCTACCTTGCCGGGCTGAACGAGGACGGCACCCACCACCAAACCAAGTATCTGCGCCGGGAAGATTATCTGCCGCTGGGTGCTACCGTCCACATGGAAGGGCGTTCATTCCGGGTGGATAACGTCAATCTTCGATAAGGGCAGTGTGACCTTGCAAGATGTTGCACTGGCAGAAATGCGGATGCCGGTTTTCCGGGAGGAGCCGCTGGCTGTTGTCCGGGAGTTGTACGAGCAGGAACAGGATGTGATGGAACACACCCTGCCCGATTACAAGGTCGGTGACAGTGTTATCGTTGATCTTCCTACCCAAACCATCGAAGGAACAATCGGCTATGTGGGCGAAACGGATGTTCGCATCGACACCAGCGCACAGGGGCAGTCGTGGGATAACGAAGTTATCAACAAACGACAATTCGAGGATGGCTTGCGGCAGAATGAACAGGTTACTACGCAGCCAGATGATACTGTAAAAACGGTTGCCATATACCCTGCTGAAGAAAAACCGTATGCCTTATGATATTGTGATCCAGACGATTGGCTCAAAATCACCTGCTCTGGATGCAGTTGAAGCGGAACGCCCCACACTTGAACTTGCCGGGAACTTCCACATCACGGAGGATCATTTGGGCGAGGGTGGTGCAAAGCAGAAATATGCCCGGAACATCGAAGCCATCCGTACCCTGTTCAAGCTGGAAGAAGAGCATCGGGGTGCCACCGCCGAGGAGCAGCAGGTACTTTCGCAGTATGTGGGCTGGGGCGGTCTGGCAGATGCCTTTGACCCCAATAAGGACGGCTGGGCAAAAGAGTGTGCCGAACTGAAAGGGCTGCTCTCCGAGGACGAATACGCCGCCGCCCGTTCCAGCACCCTGAACGCCCACTACACCAGCCCCACTGTCATCCATGCCATCTATGATGCCGTGGAACGCATGGGTTTCCGCAGTCCGGAAACATTCTGGAACCGTCCATGGGTGTTGGCAACTTCTTCGGGATGCTGCCGGACTCCATGCATGGCAGACAGCCGCTTATACGGCGTGGAGCTGGATAGCATCACCGGGCGCATTGCGAAAAAACTGTATCCGCAGGCTGACATTACTGTGGCTGGCTTTGAGACCACCGACCGCCGTGATTTTTATGACCTCGCTGTCGGTAACGTGCCTTTTGGTCAATACAGAGTCAACGATAAGGCGTACAACAAGCTTGGTTTTAGCATCCACAATTATTTCTTTGCAAAAGCCATCGACCAAGTGCGTCCGGGCGGCATCGTTGCCTTTGTCACATCTCGCTACACCATGGACAGCAAGGACAGCACCGCTCGCAAACACATGGCAGAGCATGCTGACCTGCTGGGTGCTATTCGTCTGCCCAATAACGCTTTCCGTGCCAACGCTGGCACAGATGTTGTCAGTGACATTATCTTCCTGCAGAAGCGTGACCGCCCCATCGACCACGAGCCGGACTGGGTGCAGCTCGGCAAGACCGAGGACGGCTTTGCCATCAACCAGTATTTCGTAGATCATCCGGAGATGGTTCTGGGCGTACTCTCCACCGCCGAAAGCACCCAGTATGGACGGGAGGAATTGACCGTTGCTCCCATCGAGGGTGCAAACCTTGCAGACCAGCTTGCTGAAGCGGTGCAGCATATTGAGGGTCAGTACACCGAAGTTGAGGTAGAAACACCAGATATTGCGGATGCCGAAAATGAGAAGCATATTCTCCCGCGCGCTGACCCGGATGTGAAAAACTTCTCCTACACGGTGGTGGACGGTGAAGTGTTCTACCGGGAAAACTCCGTGATGACGCAGGTGGAACTGTCCGATACTGCCAAGGGCCGTGTCACCGGCATGGTGGAGCTGCGGCAGATCGTCAATGACCTGATCGACCAGCAGTTGAACGACTACCCGGACGAGGACATCAAGGCAACGCAGGAGCGTTTGAACGCCGCCTACGATGCCTTTACCGCCAAATATGGCTTGCTGAACGACCGCAGAAATGGGCGGCTGTTTGAGCGGGATTCCTCCTACTATCTGCTGTGTTCGCTGGAAAATCTGGACGAGCAGGGGCAGCTCAAGAGCAGGGCTGCAATGTTCACCAAGCGCACTATCCGCCCGGAGCGTACCGTTACCAGCGTGGATACCCCCAGCGAAGCGTTGGCGGTATCTATTGGTGAGCATGGCAAAGTGGATTTGCGCTATATGGCAGAACTGCTGGGCACTCCCGGTGATTGGGCGCATTACCACCGAACTTTCCGGTGTGATCTTCAAGGACCCTGCCGCCGACCCCACTGACCCGGAAGCCGGCTGGCAGATGGCAGACGAGTACCTGTCTGGCGATGTCCGGGCAAAGCTGCGGATGGCGCAGTTTGCGGCTGAGACGAACCCGGAATTTACCGTCAACGTGGATGCACTGACCAAAGCGCAGCCCAGAGAACTGGAAGCATCTGAAATTGATATACGGCTGGGTGCTACTTGGCTGGACCCGGACATTATCCAGAAGTTTATGACCGAGACGTTCCAGATTCCCTACTATCTGCGCCATGCAGTCAAGGTGAGATATTCTCCTTATACCGCAGAGTGGCGCGTGGAGGGCAAAACTGCCACCGGCAGAGGGGATATTATCTCCTCCGAAACCTACGGCACCAGCCGTGCCAATGCCTACAAGATCTTGGAGGAGACCCTGAATCTGAAAGATGTCCGCATCTACGACACCATTGAGGATGCCGAGGGCAAGCCGAAACGTGTGTTGAACAAGCGGGAGACTATGCTGGCGCAGCAGAAACAGCAGGTCATCAAGGATGCTTTTGCCAACTGGGTCTGGCAAGACCCCCAGCGGCGCATTGCGCTGGTAAAACAGTACAATGAATTGTTCAACTCTACCTGCCCCCGTGAGTATGACGGAAGTCACATCAAATTCGTGGGCATGAACCCGGAGATCGCCCTCCGGGAGCACCAGCGCAACGCCATCGCTCATGTGCTTTATGGCGGTAATACGCTGCTTGCACACGAAGTGGGCGCAGGCAAAACCTACGAAATGGCGGCATCCGCTATGGAAGCGAAACGCCTTGGTTTGTGCCAGAAATCCTTGTTCGTGGTGCCCAACCATCTGACGGAACAATGGGCATCGGATTTTCTGAACCTCTACCCCAACGCCAAACTTTTGGTGGCACGGCGCAAGGATTTTGAGACCGCAAACCGCAAAAAATTCTGCGCCCGCATCGCCACCGGCGACTACGATGCTGTCATCATTGGGCACAGCCAGTTCGAGCGCATTCCGCTGTCCTTTGAGCGGCAGGAGCGTATTATTCAGGAGCAAATTTATGAAACGCTTGCCGCCATCAATGAACTGAAAGTCCACGCAGGCGAGAATTTCTCCATCAAGCAGATGGAAAAGACCCGGAAAACGCTGGAAACCAAGCTGGAAAAACTGCGCTCCGATGAGCGCAAAGGACGATGTAATTACCTTTGAGCAGCTGGGCGTTGACAGGCTTTTTGTGGACGAGAGCCATTTTACAAGAACCGTGCGAAACGTTGTGCATAAGCCCTTGTTGACAGCAAGGACGAAAAGCACCATGTGATTGCACTTAGCAATAAGAAAATATCACAGAGAACTTTAATCTCGAAATCAGAGGTGAAATTCCTCTGCCGTACAGAACCAATGTCGAGGAACAGAATTCCAGAGAATAGGTCAAAATTCAAGACAGTACGAGAGCTAATACTCCACTGTGCGCTGCACATCTGTAAATATGCAGGGTACAAAGCGTGGTGAAGTCGTAACCTGAAAACCTAAACCTCTGCAAAGAGGCATGGACAATAATGGTGCGGGCTTCCGAAACCTATGGCTATCCGTTAGGGAAAGCTATGCAGCATCGTAAGAGTTGACTCCATCCGAAAGGGTGAACCTTGGAAAAAGTGTGTGTGGCTGGTTTTTCCGTACACGCCCTGTGGGATGAAATCCCCATCAGGAACCGTGCAGCAACTGTGGTTCAAAGCACGGTTAGATTTTCCCGGTGTAAGGTAGCGGCCTAAGGGTTTCAGAATAAGGATAGAGATTAGGGAACGTTTGAGAGCCTATTGTTGGAGCGTTACAGCGCATTGAAAACAACAGGAAGTCAGCCGTATCATAGTAGTCTGGGCTGGGTAATGCCAGTCATACGGAATTGAAATATTCCATGGCGAAGGATACGAGTCAAATCGATTTGTAAATTTCACAAAACGAAAATCCTATAACTCCCTGAAAGATGGGTGACGAACTGCGAGGTGAAAACCTTGTGCATTTGAACGTCAGATTTTCAACGGAAACGGAACTTAAAAAGATTCAGGATTTTCTCTATGAGAAGTCCGGTCAAGGAGTATCGTTCACCGGACTGGTGGAAGCAATGGCTAATGAAGTGACCATTGTAACTGCCGTCCACAATATCAAGTCCAACAAAGGCAGCAGAACTGCTGGCGTGGATAAGATAAAAATGGACAAATATCTGCAAATGCCCAAAGATGAGCTTATTTTATTGATTCAATCGAGTTTTCGCAACTACCGCCCCAAACCAGCCCGCCGTGAATATATCGAAAAGAGTAACGGCAAGAAAAGACCGCTGGGTATCCCCACTGTATTGGACAGGATCATACAGGAGTGCGTGCGTATCATTATCGAGCCGATCTGTGAAGCGAGATTTTATCCGCACAGCTACGGCTTCCGCCCCTATCGGGCACAGAAGCACGCAATCCGGGGTATCATCAATGTCATAAATGCTGGATGTAAATCGCCCGACCAACCCGTGTGGGCTATTGAGGGTGACATCAAGGGATGCTTCGACAATATCAATCACCGCCTGCTGCTCCAAAAACTCTGGAGAATCGGTATCCATGACAAGCGTGTGCTGAAAATTATCAGTCAGATGCTAAAAGCTGGATATATGGAAAATGACCTGTTTCATGCAACAGAGCTTGGTACACCGCAGGGAGGAATCCTCTCACCGCTTTTATCCAATGTTTATCTCAACGATTTCGATTGGTATGTTGGTCGTATGTATATGGAGCCGCACAGACAGTGCAAGCATAAAGGCAACGACACAAGGCGTTTGAAATGGGCTGGTGTAACGCCAAAGTACAATTATCGCTACGCCGATGATTGGGTGATTCTGACGTCAACGGAGAAGGAAGCACTCCGCTTGAAACGTGTCTTGACAAAATATTTTCGGAACAGAATGAAACTCGAATTGTCGCAGGAAAAGACCTATGTAACAGACCTGCGGACAAACGGTATACACTTTCTTGGCTTTGTGGTAAAGGCCGAACGAAAACGGAAGACTCCTGACCCGGCAACATGGACGAAACATCTGGTTGGAAAGCCGCTGCCGGATATGGAACGGTTAGGAAAGAAGATTAAGAAACTGCTCGAAGAAGTGCACCGCATAGAACTTTGTCAAAAAGTCAATGTGCAGGCTGCGCAAATTCAGTACGTCAACTCTGTCATTATGGGTATGGCACAGTACTTGCAGACATCTATCTGTGCTCATGCCTACCATGCGATAGACCGCAGAGTAAACAATGCGGCACTGGCCGTATGGAAAAAGCTGTACCCAAAACGGTACAACTCCATGCAGGTGCCGCTGAAGGTGCTCTGCAATCTTCCTGACCGCCACAAGGGCTACGACAGTAAGACATTTGCTGTATGGGTCGAAGGAAATTGGTTTGGTATAACTTATGCGTTCATCACGCATAGTCACTATGAACCCAAGCCATTTGACCAGAAAATGACGCCGTATACAGTGGAAGGGCGCAGACGGTATGTGAGCTATCGTGCTAAGCACAAGCCACTGCCATGTGACCGTCCATCCGTTAACTCCCCGAACGATATTGCAATGTCAGCATACGCAAAGGGAAGGATGAATTTTGAGTATTATATGAACCGGGAGTATGCTTACAGCAGGGACAAAGGAAAATGTAAATGCTGTGGAAATGCCTTCTCACCCGTGCTTCAAAAGCATTGTCACCACGTTAAAAACAAGCTTCCACTTGATAGAATCAATAAAGTGCCAAATCTGGTTTGGCTGTGTGAACCATGCCACCGCATGGTTCACAACAGTCCAATACCGCCTGAACTTGATGCAAAGACGGTAGGCAAAATCATGAAATACCGCGAAAAACTTAAACTGTGAAATTTACAACCACTCTGTGTCCGTGAGAACACAGCAGTGTTGAAATCTGAAGGAAGAAAGTAAATATTTGATGGTACGCCGGGTGCGCTGAAAGGTGCACGCCCGGCGTGAGGTGGGGGAAAACTTGGAGATTACGTCAAAAAGTTACCTATCACAACAAAGCAGACTACTCTGCGGACTGCTTCGCAGCCGCAGAGGTGCTGCACATTCTTTTTGACCACAAAAATGCGGAATGTCGCTGGATTATCCACCAGCGAAGCCCAGAAATCCAGCGATATGTTCGGCAAGTGCCGCTATCTGGACGAGATCACCGGCGGGCGTGGCGTGGTATTCGCTACCGGCACCCCGGTGAGCAACTCCATGACCGAGTTGTACACGGTCATGCGGTACCTCCAGTACAGCACCTTGCAGCAGAAAAAGCTGACGCACTTCGACTGCTGGGCATCCACCTTTGGTGAGACGACCACGGCCATTGAACTTGCCCCGGAGGGTACCGGCTACCGTGCCCGCACCCGGTTCGCCAAGTTTTTCAACCTCCCTGAGTTGATGTCCATGTTCAAGGAGGTTGCGGACATTAAAACTAGCGACCAGCTTCATCTGCCGGTGCCGGTCGCAAAGTTTGAAACCGTGGTGGCAAAGCCGTCCGAAATTCAAAAAGGAAATGGTGCAGGAACTGAGCAAACGTGCCGCTGATATCCACTCCGGCATCGTGGATGCGTCTGTGGACAATATGCTCTGCGTCACCAACGATGGCAGAAAGATCGGCTTGGATGTGCGCCTGATGAACCCCATGCTGCCGGACGACCCCAACAGCAAGCTGAACGTATGCGTTCAGAACGTGCTGAAGATCTGGGAAGAGGGCAAAGACCAGAAGCTGACCCAGCTTTTGTTCTGCGATCTCTCCACCCCGAAAAACGACGGCAACTTCAATGTCTACGATGATATTCGCAAAAAGCTGGTTGCTGCCGGTGTACCGGAAAACGAAATCGAGTTTATCCACAACGCAGATACCGAAGCAAAAAAGGCGGCATTGTTCTCCAAAGTGCGCTCTGGTGATGTGCGAGTTTTGCTCGGAAGCACTGCAAAAATGGGAGCGGGCACCAACGTGCAGTCCCGACTTGTGGCGGTGCATCATCTGGATGTCGGCTGGAAACCCAGTGATATGACCCAGCGCAATGGTCGCATCATCCGGCAGGGCAATATGAATAAGGAAGTCAAGGTGTTCAATTACGTCACGGAAGGGACATTCGACTCGTACTTGTGTCAGACCTTGGAGAATAAACAGCGATTTATCTCGCAGATTATGACCAGTAAATCCCCGGTTCGCTCCTGCGAGGATGTAGACGAGCAGGCACTTTCCTATGCGGAGATCAAGGCATTGTGTGCCGGTAATCCGCTCATCAAGGAGAAGATGGATTTGGACGTTCAAGTCGCCAAGCTGAAGGTGCTGAAAGCCGACCACCAGAGCCAGAAATTCCGCTTGCAGGACAAGCTGCTGACCAAGTTCCCGGCTGACATTCAGGAGACGAACGCCCACATTGCCGGGCTGAAAGCCGATGCACAGCTTGCCGCCGCCCACCCGCAGGGCAAGGAGGAGTTTTGCGGCATGGTCATCAAGGGTGTTGCCTACGACGAGAAAAAAAAAAGACCGCCGGTGAGCGTCTGGTGCTTGCCTGCTCCGAGTTGCCCAACGCCGAGGAAAAAGTGATCGGCAGTTATCGGGGCTTTGAACTGTCCCTGCGGTTCGACACCTTCCGCAGTGAATATCAGGCACTTTTGAAAGGGCAGAGGAAGTATACGGTGCCTTTGGGCACCGACCCGCTGGGTAACATTATCCGGCTGGATAATTCGCTGAACAGCTTCCCGGAGCGCATCACCTCCGCCGAAAACGAGCTGACCACCCTGCATCAGCAGCAGGCGGCGGCGCAAATCGAGGTAGAAAAGCCCTTCCCACAGGAGGAAGAACTGGCAGAGAAATCTGCACGGCTTGCAGAGCTGAACGCCCAGTTGGATGTGGACGAAAAGAGCCATGAGCCGGAACAGGATGAGGAAGAACAGGAGGATGCACCTCGCCGCCCCTCGGTGCTGGCAGCACTGGAGGAAAAATCGGACAAGCCGGAGCCGGTGAAGCCCTTCCGCAGTTATTACGACAAGGACGGTGATGCCCGGTGAGGGAAAAGCGGAACGAGATCATCATCCTGAGAACCACAAAGGAGGAGAAAAATCGCATTTATGAGAAGATGTTGGGCATGGGTATCCGCAGCCTGAGTGCCTATATCCGAAAAATGGCTCTGGATGGCTACTGCTTGAACCTTGACCTGCCGCAACTGCGGCGGATGGCATATCTCTTGCAGATGTGCAGCAACAACCTGAACCAGTACGCCAAAGCCGCCAATGAAACTGGTCGGGTCTACGCCGCTGACATGGAGGACCTGCGGCAGAGGCTGGATGAACTGATTGAGATTGGCCGGCAGATTCTCTCCCGGCTGGCAGAACTCTAAAATTTTTTCCCCGCAGTTGGAGGACTGCGGGGCTACATAAGGGCGACATCCTTGCAAAGCAGTGGTTGCCACCTTTATAATAGGGGTGAAAGAAAGGCGGGTGCTAGATATGAGGTTCGTTTTTAAGATGATCGTTTCCCCGTTTTGGTTGCTTACTGCTTTCCTTGCGCTGATGCTGAAATGGACGCTGAACCTGTCGGCGTTCGTGCTGGCTCTGCCCATGCTGTATATCTTCGGCTGCGGCCTTTATACACTGTACTGCCGGGAGTGGCTGCAATTCTTGATTCTGCTGGTAGCAGAGTTTGGCTGCTTCCTGTTCATCACCGCCGGAACGGTCATCGTGGAAGCCGTGGAATGGTTCAGCGGTTGGATTGCAGAATTATAAAATTTTTATTGCCGCCACTGTGCGGCATTTTCTTTTTGCCGGGAGGTGGTCAAACTGGCTGCAACAAGATTGATTGCACTGCACAAAAACAAGGGAAAATCCGTTGCGGCCTGCCTGAAAAGCCGCACGGATTACGCCCAGAACCCGGACAAGACACAGCAGGGCGAACTGGTCAGCAGTTACGAATGCAGTCCCCTGACTGTGGATGAAGAATTTATGCTGTCCAAACGGCAGTATGAACTTGTCACTGGGCGCAGACAAAAAAGTGACGTGATTGCCTATCAGATCCGGCAGTCGTTCAAACCCGGCGAGATCACCGCCGAAGAAGCCAACAAGGTGGGTTATGAGCTGGCAATGCGTTTCACCAAAGGCAAGTATGCGTTTATCGTTGCAACCCACACGGACCGGGAACACATTCATAATCACATTATCTACAACTCCACTGCGTTGGACAGCACCCGGAAATTCCGGGATTTTTTATTGTCCGGGCTGGCTGTGCAACGGTTGAGCGATCTGATCTGCTTAGAGCATCAGCTTTCCGTCATTGAGATAAAACCCTATCGGGAGCGGCAGAAGCGCACACTTTATCCGCCCAAAGAAAGCAATCGTGACTGTCTATGTGGCGTGATTGACACTGTTCTGGCGGAAAAAAGCCAAAGACTACGAAGATTTTCTGCAAGGACTGGAGCAGCAGGGTTATGAGGTCAAGCGTGGAAAATACACCTCCGTCAAAGGCGCACGGCAGAAGCGATTCATCCGGTTCCGCACTTTGGGCGCAGGATATAGTGAAGAAGAACTGAAAGCTGTTATCTCTGGGGAAGCCGAACACCATCCCCGGCAGAAGCAGAAGCGCATCGTACCGGAACAAAAGTTTCAGATGCTGGTGGACATTCAGGCAAAGCTGGCTGAGGGAAAGAGCATGGGGTATGCTCGCTGGGCAAAGCGATATAATCTGAAAGAAATGTCCAAAACGCTGATTTTCTTACAGGAGCATAAAATCGGCAGCATTAAAGAAATGCAGGAACGTGTGGATGCAGCAACTGCTCGCTATCACGAGTTGGGCGATTCCATTAAAGCTGCAGAAGCGCGCATGACCGAGATTGCCGTTCTGCGGACGCACATCGTTAATTACGCCCGGACACGTCCGGTTTATGATGCCTACCGCAAAGCCGGGTACAGTAAGAGATTTCTGGAAGCCCACCGGGAAGAAATCACGCTGCATAAGGCTGCAAAAGCTGCTTTTGATGAAGCTGGATTGAAAAAAGCTGCCAAAGACTAAGGACTTGAGCATCGAATACGCTGAACTTCTGAAAAAGAAGAAAGAAGCATACCCAGACTACCGGAAGGCACGAGATGAGATGCAGGAGTTGATGAAAGCTCAGAAAAATGTAGAGATGTTTTTTGCAGAGGAAAAAGACACAGCCGAAAAAGAGCCAACACGATAAACGAAATCCGCCGAGGATTCTTCCCGTTTTTTTCGGGAGGATTCCTCGGCGGATTTTTGCTTTTGAAAACTGATTTCTAAGAATGTGAATTCAAAATACCAAAATTATTCAGTCAAGCCAAAAAGGTAAACCACACAAATGCAGCAGTTGCACATATCATCAGAACCAGTAGTATCGTACTTGCAAGTTTCTTCTCAATGGAAACTTTCTGATTTTCGCATAGGACAATCTGCTGAAGATTGTGAAATTCGGCTTCGCTGACATTTCCATTTAATGCTTTCCATGCAGTGCAGCGATCTGTAACCAGCAAAAAATCGGACAGCATTTCCATAAAGATGACAGCGAAAAATGCCAGAGAAAAGAACCACATCCCATTCCATTGAAGTTCTGTCAACACCCTCTGAAGGCTTGAAGGCTTTAATGACACTAACGAAATAATGTAAATCAACGTGTTGCAGAATTCTCTTGCTAATGGCCCTTTTTGTTTAAGAAAATCCATTTTCAACCCTTTCCTTACAAACGGAGTGACTTAACCACCAATAGCCTGATAGTAATCCGTTTTAGAACGAATCAAAGAACCGTTTGACTTGTATTCTTTGACAGTTTGATGGTAGCAATTTTCGAAATATGTATTCTATTTTTTCTGCATTGGAATCACCACTTTTTTTGATAAAATTAGGAGCCATCACTTTCCGACAGCCATTCGTCTAGGATTCTTGATGCTATTTCAGCATATTCTTTATCTGTAGAAATAGATTTCAAATATTTGTAAAGAGTATTTTTTTCTCTCTGCCGCCCCAATATAGGGATAACCGGAATTCCCCAGCATCTCTTTTTATTCAGGATTTTTCTACTGAAATCCGGATTCCAAATCCTCCCTCTGAGTATGCAATGCTTATCCATGTTTCATCTTTTCTTAGCAAAACGCCTGTCGAAACGCTTTCTGAAGCCGATGCCTCTTCAGCGTATCCTAAGGTTTTCAATTGGTCAATATATTTTTGTATTTCTTCTTCTGAGATATTATTATAAAAGATTGCATAATACCCAGCATTAGAACCATCCAATATATATTCTCTCGTTCCACTTTCCGGCTCACAAATAAGCCTAGTGTATTCATTATCCGGCCAAACTGAAGTATAAATACATTTTACATCAGACGGATTGGTTCCTCCATGTGTAGCAAATTTTCCCTGACCTGAAAAACGAATGCAAAGAAAGACCAATATCAAAACTATAAAGGCAACCGCCATACTGCTAAAAAATTCCAATTTCTTATTCATTTGGCTTGCTCCATAATTCAAACGTACAAAGCCACGATTCTTTTCTTTCGGCTCTAAAGAATCGTGGCTTTTATCCCCATTATCTAATGCTTTTATTACGGAATCGTGATGTCGTAGGAAATGGAGAACTGGCCACCGTTTGCCAAAGCATTCAATGCTACAGCAGTTCCAGAAACAAATACTGTACCGCTTGTTCCGCTACTAGCTTTCCTACCGGTATCCACATCTGTACTAATCGTTTCGTCCCCGGTTGCGACTTCAGAGAAGTATTTACTTGTCGATTGGCCATTCATGGTAAGTTTGACATTTCCTGTCATACCTGTAAATTCCGGCTTTGGCGATGAGTACCACGGAACGTAAAGTTCAACATGAACCTGTACGCCATCATTCTTATCATAGGTTGCGTAGGAATTAACCCGAACGTTAGCAATTCCTACCTGCATAGCCATGCCAGGTTCCAAGCACTCGCTTAGAGGTGCATCATACCTTCCAATAACAACAGGTTGTTTGTCATCCGTTGGGGCCGCTGCAAAAAGCAGAGATAGAACAAAGCGAAAAGACCATAACCACCGCCATACAAAGCGCAAGCAATCTTTTCTTCAAGGTCATTTTGAGTCATCTCCTTTTATTTTTTGCATAAAATGTGACAGCATATCGAATAAGGTACTTTGCAATCACAAGAAAAGCAATCGCCATGACTGTTGCTGTCGATACAATTGTCAAGATTTCCGGTACGCTAAATTTCATAAATGTACCTCAACTCATGCTCAACTTGTTTTCAAGGAAATTATCTGCATTGGAATCACCTCCATCTGAAGCATTTATATGCTAAAGACTCCTATTATTTTTTGCATTTTCGACAGTAATAAGCATCTGTTAGTATCGTCGGTCCCCCATAAATAGTCTTTCTTTCCTATAGCTATCCCGCCTTCAAAAATGATTTTTCAATTTTTGAAAGACGTGATTTTTATCTTTCTTGAGGAAACCCATCTGAAACTCCCTGACGATTCCTCCAAGCTGCATATCGCTTCCACAATAAATGCACTAATCATTATCTCTATTCCTCTGGAGTGGATTTATCTCCCAAAATATTGAGCATTAACAAACGCAGATTCAAAAAGAGAAACGATAAGATATAAGGTTGAACATATCCTTCCTCATAAAACACAATGTATTGCCTGATTGAACAACATTCACCTTGGTTTGAAACAATCTGTATAGCTATAACTTGTTTCTTTTTGATCCTCGGCATCAGCTGAGATAAATCATATCGGTTCCATATAAACGAAACGTTTTGCCGTTAAAATATAATATTTCGTTCCATCGGTTCTAAAAAATCAATTGAAGACTTCGATTCGGTCGATTTACAATCAACAAGAGTTAACATAGAATTTGAAACGCTTTTCAAAATTTTTTTATTTGTAACACTTGCAATTTATCAAAAGAATACGGAAATTTACGATAGAAATTAGCCATAGCAATATTATTTTAGCACCGAAATGTCTGAAACATTTAACAATCTTATATTTTTTAGTTCCACGCATAAATATTCCAATTACTGTATGTAAACAGATAATTATAGATTGTCATTCCAAAATTTTGATTTCCCCAAGATGTTGTGGGGTAATACTCGCCATCCGTGTAGGTGTTATTAAACTTATTTCCACTTTCCGTTATAACATACTTGGTTCCCCAAAAACTATTTTTGTGAGAAGAGTGGTTAATATCAGTCAATGTGTATTCAATTTGTTCATACTGCGAATTAAGGTTACACTGTGGAATGGTGAATTGCATCACGGCCGTCATAGCAAAACCAAAATATGCGAGTGCAGTTTTGGAAATTGCAAGAATGCCGGAGCAGCAGGTAATGACAAGGCACCTGCTACAACTGATGCCAACCCTGCCAAATCTCTATATGTTCCATTAATATCATATTTTTTGTTTCCTGTTTTTTCACATAATCCATCATATGTCGGTCCCCCCCATATTCCCTTTCTTTCCGGTTCCATCTGTATAAATGGTTTTGGAAACGAATTCTTCCCAACCGACGCGACATTGTAGATTGCGGTAACGACTATATCAAAATTCTTCTCTGTCGGAATAAATCGCTGCACTATTTTGATGTTCCATCCCCAAAAATAAAACCAACGCACAAAAATAAACGATTTTTATCGGTTGAACATAACGGCTTCCAATTTTCACAATCATTGCCTGTTGAAAACCGATTCACCATTGGTGAAACAATCTGTATAGCTATAACTTGTTTCTTCTGAGAAAGGCATCAGCTGAGATAAATCATATCGGTTCATATAAAGAAACGTTTTGCCGTTATAATATAATATTGCTTTCCATCAGTTAGTAAAAAAATTGAACGACTTCGATTCGGTCGATTTACAATCAACAAGAGTTAACACGAATTTGAATCTATTCAAAATTTTTTATTTGATAACCCTCACTTTAGAATATTCTAATAGAAATGGTAATATTTTAGGTGTTCTATTTAACAATCTTATGTTTTTTAGTTCCACGTATTCCAATTACATCATCTCTAGGATTAGTTTTTTAAAATGAATAACCTCACTTATCTACTGGCACTTCCAGTAATGGTTTCACTCCGTCCATCGGAATAGTTAAAGGTCGCAGAATACTCCAGCCTATAAGATTTTCCGGGCTTAGTGTTAAAGTTACTGCTCACCATGCAGGTTGAGGTCGTGCTGCTGTTCGAGCAGCTGCTTACTTTTTTTGCCATGTTCCAATTGTTCCCTTCATAGAGAACGCCTGAAACGCTGATTTTCTTTACTCCAGTTCGTGTCTGGGCATCAACTTGATAGTATGTTTGGTAAATGGATCCGTTGACCGTACTATCGCCTACATACCGTTCAGACTTTTCAGCGGCCATTGCGGTGCAGGCAAAGCTCAAGAGAATCACCGCTGAAACAACAATGGACAACAAACGCTTTTTCGACATAGACATACACCTCCGTTTTTTCGCTCCCATCAAGAGCCTTTGTATAATCAACGTAATTCGCATCCGCTTCGTTTCAATTTTCAGGAGAAAATTTTTCAAATTTTCCATCTTTGTAAGTTCAGACAAAAAGAAAGCCAGACATTTGTGAACTCTCACAAGTGTCCAGCTTTCTTAACGGATACCTTCCGCAATTTTCATAATCTCATCGTATGGAATGTTTCCCATAACGGTATGTGTAATCCCCCGATGTTCCCAACTTAGAGTATAAACATTCTTTCCATGTTCATCCGTACTAGTTCCAAGTACGCCATCTTCTTCTCCGACCTTTACGGTTTCGTACACTGTATGCTCATTATCAAATAGGGACTGCTGCCCCGGCTGGATAATTGAACAACGGACAGTGTAGCTTTCCTCTGTTTCTTTTGACAAGTAAACATGTAAAAAGTTTTCTGCTCGTTCAAATTTCTGCGCATCGTCCATTTCAAAGCCGTCCGGCACATAATGATCGCTGTATCCATCCGGTAATCGTTCCAACGGTTCGCCGTCCACTTGATACGTCAGCTGCATCTCAATGGGCAGGAACTTCTGAATCATCGTGTAGACTGCCTTGCGGAAGTCTGCGCTTACTGCAAGTGCGCCGAGAGTTAAAATTACCAGCGTCAGGACCGCAATAAGAACTCGTTTCAGCACAGGGCGGCGTTTATGCAATGCTGCTTTCAGGCGAGCATCCCATCGGAACGTGTCCGGGTAGCGTTCTTCAAGCTGTGCCGGAGTTGGCAGCTCGTCCAGTTCTTTCTGTGCATCTGCACGGAGTGCCATCATCAAAGCCGCATCAAAAGAGATCTCTGTCCGCTCACTCACGGCTGTTCAGCTCCTTCCACAATAGTTTTCTTCCACGGAAAAGCCGCATCCGAACCACTTCATCTGTCAGACCAAGCGATTTGGCAATCTCCCGGTTGGTATAGCCCATTGCCAAAAGGCGCAGTGGGTCACGGTACATCGGTTTCATCTGTCCGATCAGTTCTGTCAGGTATTCGATGTTATCGGTGCTGACTGCTGCATCATCCGGCACCGGGGCGTCATCTGGTGCGTCCGGGACTTCCTCCAGTGGTTCTTCTCGCTGCTTGCGAAGCATATCATATGCACGGCTTCTACTACAACTAACGAGATAAGCGGCAAGTTTGTGACAGTTTTCTCGATGAATTTTAGAAAAATTTTTCGCAACGTACAAAAAAACCTCTTGTAGCACATCCTCTGCCAGATATGAATCGCCCATAATTTTGTAAGCGGTATGGGACCAGCCGTTTGTAGATATTATATACATCTATAAATTGTTCTTCTTTGCTTTGATCGTCAAGAACAGCTAAGTACAGGGAAAGCAACACAATCACCTCCAACTGATTCGCATGGATTGGATGTAGTGTACCATGAACCAGCGAAAATGTCGAATGTTTTCCGTTCTGAACGAAGAACAGCCAGCATCATGACCTCACTTACTGTTGAGGCCGTTGCTGGCTGTTCGTTTGGTTTGAGATGTTTCCATCAAAATTGCAGAGTGCAAATGTCTTGAAGCTCTACCTTATATAAATAGAAGCGTTTTGAAAAAACGCGCAGCCTGCATCGGAACGGTGCAGAATGAAGGGGATTGGGCACAGCCCAACAAGCATTTTGCAACGCAAAAATGGCGTTTGTATAGACAAAAGCCCTGCTTGCCACAACAATGCGTCCTTTTTGTCCGCAATTTGTAATTTTCAGATTGGAGAAAAACGCCATGGCAAAGACGAAGGCTGAAGAAAAAGCTCTCAACCTTGATTAGATTTTGTTTAACTGCCGGGATTATCTGCGCGCTGCGCGCAACTCCGGCTCGTTCTTTGAAAAGCGTGATAGCAGCTTCTGTGAGCCGCCCAGCACATCCAGTCCCCGGTCATCGTACAGGTGGTAGAGGAAGGGACCAGGGCCGGTCAGATAGACGCTGGACGTGAAGCCGCTCCAGCCGCCGATATCCCCCAGAATGATTTCCCGCAGGAGCCGCTCCGGTTGAAAGTTGATCTTGCTGAGATCCCAGTAAAACTGCACTTGTGCATGGGTATCCCCATCTTCGTCCAGCTCTGTGGCCGGAAGTTGCTCATTGGGAACCGGGAGTCCCATTCGCTGCCGGATAACGGCCAGCAGGGACTCGGCAGGTTCTTCATCGGGATACCCGTCGATCCGCAGAAGGTCCGGCATCGCCGGAAGTGCCCGATAGATCGCGGCGGCTCGGTCCAGCGCCCCCTGAACATAGGCGGGGTTGGTTTCCAGCTTCGCCGCGCTCCTGTCCAGATAGATTGGTTCCTCCCCGCCGATCTCAAACCGAATGCCCACCGGCGCATGGTAGAACAGCGGGTGTTCCAGCCCAGCCATGCCCAGATCATGTAAAATGTGTTCAAACCGCTTTGCCAGCATGGTATCCCTCCGTTCTCATGTCATTTCATACAGCAGAGCAGCATCGCCCTGCACCAGTTCCAGATGGGAGCGCAGCGTATTAAGCCCGCTTTGCACCGCCTCGGTGGGCAGATCCCAGTCCGGGGCAATTTCAGCGGCCAGCTCCGAGAGATCCTGCTCCCGCAGAGCTGCCAGCAGTTGAGACGCCAGCTCTCCCTCCAGCAGAGCGCAGTCCAGGGTGTCTTCCGTCTGGGGAGCAGGAAAACGGACATCCAGATCCAGTTCGCTCTCACACCAGTCCCAGATGGCCATATAGACCGCGCCGGAGCAGTCACCGTCGGACAACTCCTGCCGCTGGTTATTTTTTATCAGATAAAAGGACGCGATCTGTGACATGGTGGTTCCTCCTAAATGTTATTCGCTTCCATCAGCCCTTCGGCCTGCAACCGGATCACATAGAAAGCCCGCACCCAGTCCAGTTCCTGCTCCATGGAGTCCTCCAAAGCCAGCAGGCGGCGCTTGCCAAGCCTGCGATCCAGAAGGGCAAAGATACGGACAAGGGGATTCTCGCTGACAAGGCTTTTCTCGATGCTCTGGTTGTCAAAGATCCCAAACGCCTCATAGAACACCTTTTGGTCAAAGGTGCCCTGCTCCAGCGCATAGGCATGAGCCTGATTGATGGCCTCTTTTGCGGAGTCGTGATCTTTCAGCGTGGTGGAGCGCAAGTGATGAAATTTCGTCCACACATTTTCAAAATAGGTGTAGTAGTTGCTCCGCAGCACTTCCACGCCGTCCACACGAATGGCGGCCCGGCCCTCATGGTCGGCGCTTTTGCTGTAACTGGTGGCAAAATACTGGATGTGGCCCCGGAGTGCCGGGCACAGGTAGTCATTCTCCAATTTGTTCCGGATTCCACTCCAAGTGGATACTCTACTGTTTGACATAGGTGTTGTTTCCTTTCTGCTGATTCCTACTGCTTTTGGAGATACTCCCGGAAGCATTCGATGAACTCCCGATTCCGCTTAGGGACATCGAACCCCTTCCGATGGGGGAAGAACCCCTCCTGTTCCACATCGTCCAGCAGCTTGGGCAGATTGGAAAACCGGGCAAAGAATGGTAGTGCATAGTCCTGGATCTGCCCGGAAATTTCCTGGATAGAGCGTTCCCGCTCCAGCAGAGTAGATACCTCATAGCGGGGGAAGTCATCATACCGGTGGGTCAGCCGGGCGATGGAGGTACCCACGATACCATCATAGGTTTCCTCCGTCCCTTCCTGCTCACTGCGCCACTGGGCAATCACCGGGGAACTCACATCGAAGAAGGCAGTAAAAGTGGTGGAGCCAAAGCGGATGGAGGGGGAAAAAAAAGGAGAACACAAAAAATGCCGTCTTTTTTGTAGATGTCATTTTTGCTCTTGCGGTATTTGTAGCCCAGCGGGATCAAAGGCTCCGCGATCCGCTCACAGGTATAGACGAAGATCTCACGGGGCTTGGTTCCCTTGGGAAAATCCTTCTTCTCCATGTTGCCACCTCAATCAAAATCCATCCAGACCAGGTGTTTTCCGCAGTGGAGGCACTGGAACAGATAGCATTGCAGATGCCCGCCATTGACAGATTCCTGGATCATTTCCTTTTGTTCATCGTCCCACATCGGATCGTCCAATACTTCCTCGAGCACACCCAGCGCCCGCAGTTCTCTGGCACCCACATGGCCCAGGTAGGCGCAGTAGTCGCCGCAGTGGGCGCGCCAGTATTCCTGCTGCCAGCCGGAGTAGCCGGGGGTGCGGTGGATCAGCTCGTCCAGCTTCTCCGGATCGTCTACACCATCATCCACAGAGAAATCATCTTGAAAACTACCGTCATATTTCCGGGCCGCCTCGCCGTTGGCGATGCACTCTGGGCACAGATATTCAATATCCTCCACGGCGTAAAAGGGGGCTGTATAGAAAATATGGGTCGTCTTGCCACAGCAGTCGCAGACAACGCCGTCTGCGGATTCCTCAAAAGCCCCAGTTTCCAGAGGATTGGGGTGATACCGGAAGGCGGGCAGGCCCAGCTGGGCCTGCCGCTCCTTCTCTTTCTGCTTTTCCTCCGGCGTTTTGGGCCTGGGGAGGGCATAATGATTGCCCCAGTTTTCCGCATAGTCCTTCAAGATGCCCAGCCGCTTGAGGGTCTTCTTTATCGGAACGATTTCCGATTTGGCAGAGCAGTTCGTAGGCATCCTTCTTGAAGTCCAGTAGATCATACACATCCACCAGCACTTCCTTGGCCTGCTTGTCTTCCGACAGCTCCAGTTTCTCCTTGAAGGTATAGAGAGCGCGGACACTGTCTGGATTTCCTTCTGTCTCCCGAAACTGCTTTTGGAGTTCAATATATTGCTTCAGGTATTCGTTCATGGTCACAATCTCCCATCAATCCCACCAGAAGTACCAGACGGTGGACTGCCACAGGACATCTGCCAAGGAGCCAATGCTTCCATCCTCATTCTGATCCAGATCTGGGCAGAAGCCATATTGCTCCACAGCCACTTCCATAGCTCTTTCCTTGGAGATCGGAGTCGGAAGTTCAAACTCCAATTCATCGTGGCTCATGGCGGCAGGGATGGCACCATGCTGCTCGAACCAGTATTTCGCCACTGCCATCAGGTCCGGCGTGTCGGGGCACTCATTCCAATTTCCAAAGGGCAGATAGGCGAATATCTCCCAGGGGTTCTTGACCGGAATTTTGGCCAGAATGAGCGGATAGGTCATTCCGGTATCATCGTTCCAATAGTTTGCGAAGCGGTCGTTGGGTTCTCCGCCCTCCATCTCGCCCAGGACTTCCGCATCCCAGTCCATATCATCGTCCTCGGCTTCTTCCTTGCGCTGGCCGGTCAATTCCTCCAAAATCGCCTTTCCGTCCTTAACAGGAGCGGAGAGCATCTTCTTCCGGTACTCCTCCACGGTTTTGAGGTCAAATTTATAGCAGTCCGCATCATGCTCCGGGTCAGCGTTCATCACCAGACACTCCAACTGCGTTTCATCATCCGCCTTGATGAGCACGGGAACAAAGCCCTCCCGTACCCCCAGCCGCTGGGCGTAGCTGTATGCCGACATGATGGGGTCATCATCTGCCATGGATGGGAAATAGGTACACTCGCAGTCCAGATACTCCATGATGGCCTGAGCAACCTCGGAAGGCTCCAGCGTATCCTCGTCGAAGTCCTGTCCCTGCCAGTTTTCAAAGCGTTCCTCAATCACTTGAGCCATGGTCTGATAGTATTTCTCATCAAATGGGATGAATAAGTATGCCTCCTGTTGAAATTCATTGGAGTGGTATCGGGACGGACCAAAATATTTCAGGGCATAGTCATCAATGTCGGCAGGATAATAGGGGCTGTCGCCCTCTCCGTAGTAATAGCCTGCAAAGGCACGGCCTTGCTGATTGAACAGCACAAAGAACAGACAGCCGTCCAGCTCATCCCGGATAAACTCCCGCAGATCCACGCTGGCAGGGTCGGCTTTGACCTGTTTGACCACTTCGCCGTGTTCTTTCAGGAAGTCCTCGCCCATCAGGTCATGCTCCATACACCAGCGCAAGTAGATGGCCATGTGGTTGTAGGCATTGATGGGGTCAATAGGCAGTTCCTTCTCCTCAATGCTCTCAAGGTGATAGGAAGCGTCGTCCATCTCACCGTCAAAATCATCATTGGAAAGGGTGCCACGGGTGATAGCATTCTGGCGAGTGGGGTTTACGACAAAACTGATCCCCCTCATCTTGTTCAGCAGAGCGTCTACATCATGTTCCAGTTTATAGTCCAACTCGTCCTCATAAAGCGGAATGACCTGATAGAAGTTGACCTCCTCGCCGCCCGGCAGGGTGCAGACCTCGCCGCCCTCCTCTGTACTTTGGGGGCCGGTGAGAATGGCGGCACACAGCTTCGTATTTTCCGCAAAGTTCTCCTTGTTATCCATGGTATGGCCGAAGCCCAGCCAGGTATCGCTGGCAATGGGAAGGCGGGCCAAGGATTTCAGCAGGCGGATGGGCCAGTACCACTTTTCGTCTTTCATGGACTCCTGATCCAGCTTCCAGTCCGCAGGCAGGGCGATGGCCAGCTCCGCCCGCTCCAGCTTGTATTCCGCCAGTTCCTCCGGCACATTCATCCGGTGAGCGCCCATGCCCATGGTGACCAGGGTGCAATAGTCCCGCTCCTCAGTGGGCGGCACCACGCAGATGTCCACATGGATGTCGGGAGAAACCAGCTCATGGAACACATTCTCGAACTTGCCGAAATACTGCTCAATGTGCTCCTCGACGGCTTCCATCTCCTCCTCGGTGTAGACTTCGGGATTACTGAATTCTTCCTCATCCTGCGTGTCATCATTGTCTGAGTGGTCGCAGCTGTCATCCTCCGGATCTCCCTTTATAGGCTCGTAACCGATCTTCAGGGTCATCTGTTCCTCCGGCAGGGAGACGCCGGGGCTGCGGGTGATGGTGTGCTTATCGTCCGCAGAAAAACCGATGGTCTCGCCGTCTTGCAGCGTCACATCACACGCCAGCACATAGGAGGCAAGGCTTGCCAAAAAGTCCCGTAGTTCCTCCGGCTCAGCGTCGGTGTTCAACACCTCCATTTCCTCCTTGCCAAACACATCCATGCCGTAGGTGTAGCCGTTTAGGCCCCCCTCGCTCCGGTACAGGCCGAACCAAACCCAGTTGAAGATGGGCAGTTCGTCCTCTTTGAGCATATCGGCAAGGCCCTCATAGAAACGAGGCTCAAATACCACGCCGCTGGTGTAGACACCGGTGGCATATTTCTGCTTGCAGCACACTGCCATCGCCTTGGTGAACAGCTTACCCCGTTCCAGCAGTTTTTCCTCCTCGCCCAATACAGCCACCATGATATGGGCCTTGTGCGCTTTGGCCACTTCTACGGCCTCTGGCCACATATAGTTGTTTTCGGCGTTGATCTCCGCTTCATTGTCCGGGATGTGACCGTGGAAGAGTGTCACGATCAGCATCATGCCGCCGACCCGCATTACCACAGCGTCATCGCTGTTCTCATCATCTTCGTCGCCCTCATCCGGCTCCTCATCTACGATGCCCCATTCTTCCCGTAGATCCCGGATCAACTGCTCCTTGTCCCATTCCGCTTTGGAGAGGAGCACAGACCCGGCAAAGGAGCCCTTACGGTCAGTTTTCTCCTCGTCGGCGTCATCCTCAAGATCCTCTACATCTTCATCCGGATCATAGAGGGATTCATGCTCCAGTCCGCGGATAAATTCCTCAAAGCTGTCTGCCAGATGGGTAATTTTATAGTCATTTTCCTGATCCACATGGACTACCGCAGGCTCTCCCTGGGGACCGCAAGCTCGGTAGTCCAGGAAGATCATATCGTGTCCGGCGCTTGGGACAGTCGCAGATGGCCACGCCGATGGCAGGATACTCCCACTCATCGATCATAAACTGGCTGCCCAGCTCTCCGCAGAGGGAGCAGCTCTTTTCCCGCCCGATGCCGAAAATGCCGGTGATGGCCACATGATCATCTGACCAGCAGGTAGGTTCATCGCAGGGATAGCAGGTGTTCACCGGAATGCCGCCGTTGTGCTGCTTCATCAGCCAAATGTAGGCGGCGGGCAGCTTGTAGCCCAGTTCCTCCTCCACGCTGGCGATCAGCTCGTCGGAGGGTGGATCGCTGACATACTCCTTGAGTGCGTACCATGTTGTCGTCCCAGAAGCCGGTGAGGTCGAAGCCCTCGAAGGGGGTATCACCGGGCACGAATTTGGCCTTCTTCCGGCTGCGCTGGCGTTTCCGAATTTCCGCCTTACACTCCTGAATCACCGCCGGGGCATCCTCGTCCTCTGGGTCCAGTTCTGCCCAACGCTGGGCGTAGGGAATGGCCTTTGCCTCCTGCCCATAGAGATACTGATAGCCGTAGGCCATCCGCATATTCCACTCCGCCTTGTCCTGGCCTTCCTCCCGGACGGACTCCAGCACCTCGATGGCGCGGCACCGGGCCTTGTCTCCCTTATAGCGAGGGGTGCCCTCGTCATGGTCCCCGATAATGGCGTAGTTTTCCAGCGCCCGTGCCAAGGCGTAGGCGGTGCGATAGTTCCTCCAGTCCTCTGGGATGGCATTCAGTGCCTGGATACAGCGGGTGTACTCGTCCTCGTCGTTCCACTGCTCCAACTGCTGGAAGAAGGATTCGGCGTTCTGTTGGGTGTAAGGAATATAGTCCATGCCCGTCAGCGTTTCATCCAACTCGTCATCCTGATTCTCAGTTTCTGTCCCATCATCTTGTTGCTTTAGGGGTACAGAACCGGCTTCACGGCGGAAGGTGTGGAAGATGGCCCATGGGATGTCCGTGCCTTCAAAGAACTCTTTCGCCATGTTCAGCGCCTCTTGGATGTCCCAGGCGATGAAGTCCACATAGCCACAGTAGAGGCCGGTAGCCCCGCCGGTGAGAGTGAGCACTTCCGAACCATCCCCGCCGGTGAGCACTTCTTCCAGCTTGTCCCGGAAGTCGAAGATCTTCTGACTGCCTTCCTCCTCCCGCAGGGTATCCAGGGGATAGCAGAAGAAGCCCGCCACCGCGCCGTCGGCATGGAGATCGTCCATAAAATCATTGTCGGCATTCAGATAGCCGTTGATGAGCGGCACACAGCAGGTGGAACCGGCCATTACATCCAGCCGCCAATCGGCGTCCGGGTCCTGTTTGGGTTCCATTTTGTAACCAAGGTAGCTCTCCAGATAGGCTTCCGGGTCGGTGGAGAGCTCCAGGCCCTGCTCCCGCAGTTTGTCGGGCAGCTGGGACAGGAGGAAGGACGGCTCTGCCTTGGGTTCCTCCAGCACATCAAAGCTGTCTATGTATCTCATGTGGGAGATCTCGCCCAGCACTTGGTCGGTGAGGGTAGTGAGCATCCACCAGGCCCGGCCTTCTTCCTCCCGGAGCATAGGCAGCAGCTTTTCACAGTAGGCGGAGATGGCGAAGCTGTTTTCACCCTGTTCCTCCAGCCAGATCTGCACATCATCCCCGGAAATCTCCCAGCCATCGTCGGTGCGCAGACCGATGTTTTGGAGGGGCTGACGGCCCACAAGGATGTTCCAGTGCTCCAGCACCTCTTGGGGGCGTGCTTCTGGAAGTAAATCAGCTCAAACAGTTTGACCTTGTCCCCCTCCGGGGTGAGGATCAACTCATGCTTCTCGCCATTGAAGCCCATCTCAAGGAGATTTCGTCAAAAGCCAGATTCAGGGTTTCCTGCATTTGGGACACGAGTTCTGCACCGCGGGTGTGATCCTTGTCGTCATCCATCATCTGGCGCAATTCTGCTTCCATCTCGGCAAAGGTTTCCCACCAGTTCTCTGTCCGTTCCCGGAAGCACTCCCAGAACTGCGGCAGAGAAATACCCTTCTTGCACCAGTCGATCAGTGTTCCTCCATGTCCTGTTGGGTGTTGAGTTTTGGATCATCACCGGGATGCAGTTCCAGGGCTTTTTCAAAATGCCGCAGAGCCCGGCCCTCCTGATCCAGATAATAATAGGCATACCCCATGCGGAAATTCCAGGAATAAGTATCTCCCAGTTCCTCCTCGTGGGACTGCATCAGTTCCAGCGCCCGGTGAAGCAGCTTCTTTCCCTCCGGCTCGCTGGGGTCCGCCAGATTGTTGTAGGCTCGCGCCAGCTCCATATCCATTTCCGGGGTACGCTCCTCGGCAGAGATTGCCTCCAGTGCGTCAACGATTTTCTGGTGTTTGTCCTCCTCATGCCACTTCTGGCACTGCTTCAAAATGTCCATATCCGGGTCCTCCTCGTCCTCATCCGGTTTCCAGTCTTTGATCTGCTGGAACACGCCGTTCTCATCCCGCTCAAAGGCGCAGGGAGCGGGGGTGTTCAGCAGAGGGATGATGTCGGGATCGTCATTGCAGATGGTATTCAGCTTGTAGATCCCGGCGTTGTTGGGGTCGTCCATGTACTCGTCGCTCTCATCACCGGCGGTGAAGCGCCAGCCGCTGTCCCAGCCGCCGTCCGGCTCCTCCCTGTAGCAGTAGCCAACCTTGCAGCCCTCTACCGTGATGCGGTTGGTGGCGATACAGCCATCGGCGCCCTCCCAGTCGGAAAGCAGAGGTTTCACATCTTCCGCCTTTACATGGTAGTCCCGGTTGCGGCCAGCGGCCTCGTACAGCTCCTTCCGCAGCGCCTCCACATCCCGAGCCATCTCCTGGATCTCCTCGTTGTCCATCATCTCACTGAGGTCATATTCCATCGGATTCTGGGCAAAATCCGCGAGTGCCTTGTTCATGGCGTCATGCTCCTCTGGCGTGGCGGTGATGCGGATACGGCGGGCAGAGGTGTTGTACTCGTCCAGATCCTGGAGGTTCACACTGCCGCTGACGCTGCACTCCAGCAGGATGGCGGCCAGATCAGTGACCACATCAATGGCGAAGTGGAAGTCCATCTCCACGCCATCGGAGTGTGTAAACTCCAGATACTCCACGGTCTGGCGGAAGTCCCAGTTCTGCTTGTCCAGCCCAATCTTGGCGAAGATCTCGCTGAGGGGGATCTCCTCTTTCTTCTGGTCCTCCAAAAAGGCCACAAGGTTCAGGCTGTCATCCGAGCCTCCAATAAAGTTGCCCCAGTATTTTTTGATATACATTTGTCGTGCCTCCTGTTCTGAATCCAGTCGATCAATGAGCTGATTCAAGTGTTCCAACCACGCAGGAGCGATCTCACCGCTGTCCTCGTTCTTCCAAAGATCCACAATCTCACGGATGCCGTCCTCGTCCGGCACCTCGTTTTTGATGTCGGTGAGCTGCCGCAGCAGGAAAGCAAGGGCTTCTTTGGATGCTGTGAAACCGGTGACTTTATCCCATATAGCTTCTTCATGATCGTAGTCCAGCTTGCCGTTATCCTTCCATTGGAAATACAGCTCCGCCAGAGCCATCGCAGTATTGTCAAAGAGAAAGTCGATTTGTGAGAAGTCAGATCCCAGCATGACTTCCTCTTTCATCAGTTCGATCATCTCGCCCAGATCCATTACCGGATGCTCCGGTACATATTCATTTTTGAGGATGTCCAGTACATCCAACCTTCGTCACGCTCTAATGCTTTTATGCCCCATGCTCCCATGTCGGCACCTCTCTTTCTTTATTTCGTATCAAGCTTCTATTGTCAATCATAGTTCTCCAGCCGAATGATAGGCCGATAAAAGTCATAATCTCCGTTTAGTTCATTGTCCTCCTGCACTTCCGGCTTACAGTGGGGCGAACAGGGTAGGAAACCGAGAAATGGACCCAGCCCGCCGCAGATATTGCATCCGCCGTCGCCGCCGCAGGTGGTGAACCGATCTGCCTGCACCACTTCCCGCATATAGGGATCATAGGCGATGGAGAGGCCGAAGAAGTTGGGCTCCTCCATGTCGTAGGACCTGTTCTCATCCTCATCCATGTTCTCAAACCAGTGCAGGCGCATGGAGTAGTCCATTCCATCCCCCCAGGGGAACAAGGTGCGGCAACCACCGCCGCACAGATAGGCCCACTCGTCCGCTGTAGGCAGCGAAAGCCCCTGCTTTTCCAGCCCGGTAAGAAGCGCATCGTAGTCTGTGCGGTGATAGATCCAGGTATGAAATCCATCTTCTGTCCGTTCTATGCGAGCCGACTGATGCAAGGTAAGACTGCTGCTGTCACTCCAGGCAAAGTCACGGAATTCCTTCAGCCAGTCAGGGTGGGCGGTCAGTCTGGGATCGTCCATTTTGACTGGCTCCCAGTTAATTTCCTCCAGCTCCCGGCCCACCAGCATGGGTCCAATGACCACCTGCCGAACGGAGCCATGCTTTCCCGAATCATCTCTTCCGGGTTCTGCGGTTCCATCTCCCACTCCTGGAACAGATAGTCCAATTCCTCCCGGCTCTCCTGATTCAGTCCCTCGGCAAACTGCTCCCAGCCCAGGGTGACGGTATCGCCGGGGACAAAGACAAACTCCCGACCATCTTTCTCGAAGATGCCGGTGGTGCTGCTCTGGCCCCAGCGGTCAAAGGTATGTAGACCGAGAAAGGTCATAGCATAACGGGCAGCCAGGCTTTCCATCAGCGCCTGCTTCTCGGTGGTTTCCATTTGATTGAATTGGGTGCGGAATAGTCTTTTGTTCATAACAAGTTCTCCTACAGCCTATCCAGGTTTTCCTGTAAATCGCCCTGCATCAAGTGCTGGGCAATGGCTTGGTTCAGTGGCTTATGGGGGTGATAGGCTGCCTGCTCTACATCGTGGAGGCACTCCTCCATCAATGCCTCCGGAGAAATGCCTTCCCGTTTGCCATAAAGATGGCCGAAGGCATAGCACACGGACTTGAGAAAGTCGAAAATATAGTCGTGATTTCCACGCATACTGGGCAGGTCGTTGAACGAGCCCATACCTCCGTATGCCCGAAGATGGTGGGCAACCTCCCGCCGCTGGTTCCAGTCCTGAATGTCCCGCTCCAGCCAGCCGATCCAGTTTTGGAACTCTGGATGGTCTGCCAGAAGGATGGAGCGCAGACAGGTCAGAGCCTCGGTATAAATATCAGACTGTTTCATTGGCCATCGCTCCCCCAAATACCTCCATAGAGCACACCATCTTTTCCAAGGAACAACATCCGGCTGCGAAGCAGGCTGCACTGCTCCACAGCGACCTTGTTTCCGTCACAGGTGGGAATAGCCTCCTGTTTTTTCCCAAGGTGATCACCATGAGCGGTAAGGAAGTAGAATTTATCCCGTTGCTGGTATCCGCCTTGAAACAGGAAGGTATTGCCGGACGGGGCAACAGAAAAAGCTCCGCTTCCTTCGATTGGCAGTTCAAACACAAAGTCCTCTTTGAAGTTCGTCCGCACCAGCCGGAATTCATCGTAATAATAAAACCACAGGTTTTCTTCTTCGTCCAGGCTGATGGCATAGCAGTCATAGATGGAATACTTCTCATTCTTCCAGAGAGGAGTTCCCTCCGATGTCCATGCAATCAGGCCGCAAGCACCCAGAGGTTCATCCCAACCGTAATTACCAAATACACCTTCGTCAAAGTAGCTGGTAATGATGGTGCCATCTTTTTTTACCACACAGTCTTGAATGCCATCCCCCAGGCAGAAACGGGACAGCACAGCTCCGTCCCGGCTGACGATCCAGGCGTTCTGGTCGGGGCCGTTTTCCCGATAGGCGCATCTTGCCCCCAGCAGGAGGAAGTGTTCACCTGCAGGCCGCAAATAATGGAACTGGAACTTCAAGAGACCAAGAGGAAACAGCGTCGTTTCCAGCACCCGCTGTTCCGCCCAATCCAGCTGGATTTCCACTGCGGTATAGGTGGAAGGAGTGCTGAGCCAGTCCTTACCCTGTGTTTCGGACGGCTGTTCCATGAGAAGATAGACTTTTCCATCCCTTGCCGTGAAAAAGTCTGTCACTTCTGTGCCCTCCAGATGGTTTTCCCGGCGCAGCTGGTCCAGGTCAATGATGGAGAACAACGGCAGATTTTTGGCTTTTATAGGTTTGTTCATAGTGTCTCCTCCTGGCTACTTTAACGCTCCATCATAGGTGTGGCTTTCCCAGATGGCCTCAAATTCCGCCTGCTCTATGACGCAGGCGTGGAACTCCTCACCCCAGACATGGGCGTTCAATTCCTCCACGGTGGGGATCGGCGTGATCTCGATGGCACCGTCGTAAAGGTCAGGGATGTTGCGGGTGCGGCCATCCGCAAAGATGTCAATGGAGCGGAGGGCCAGCCGCTCATTTTCGGTATCCACTTCATAGAGGATGACCGATGGTTCTCCCTCCGGTGCGTCCTCCCAAAAAAGCTTGATGTACTCCATCATTCCATTTCCCTCATTTGAACCAATGCCACCCCGTCATGGTGCCGGTTACCTCATCTATCTGTATTGCAATATCATAATTGCCGCGACAGCCCAGCAAGGCCGCGAGATGATCGTTTTCCATAATCAAATCATAAAACTCAACCGCTATGTCTTGGAATTCCTTCGGAATTTCCAGTGCAGAGAAGAAATCCACTGATTGAGCATTTTGGAAAAATTCAATGGCCGTTTTACTGCATTTTACTATAATCCCTGTTTGAGTGGTCAAATCTTTCATGCTTTCGCAACCTCGCTCATGTTCAGATACATCCCCATCGTTTTTTCATTGTCACAGGCCGCCCGGATCATTTTGGACAGTAGCATCAAATCGTCGATGTATTGGGAGTACACGCAGAACACATCTTCGTCGGAGTCGAAGTGAAACAGATCCACGCCGCTGTTATTTTCCTCAAACTCCCGGATCACGCCCCGGACCAGCCGTTCCCAGTCTCCGCTGCTGCCGGTCAGTCCCAGCCGACGGAATACTTCCGTCCGGAATCCATTGTTGATTTTCAGCAGAAGGGAGAGCGCATAGGGGTGGTGGGGAATGAGAAAGAATGGCGCAATCTGCTCCGGCTTCACCCAGATTTTGAAGGGCGGGCGCGGGTCAGGTATCCAGGGCAAGATTTCCCATTCGTCCTCCGGTCGGTTTCCGTATTGGCAAAGGTCTTTCATAGTGTTCTCCTTTGTTCTGTCACATTTTTAATCCTGTTCTTGATAACTGGCTTCAATGTCAATGAAGCGCACATACACGGCGCAGATTTCGCCCTTGGCGTCATACCCGAAGTAGACAGGATAGTAACCATCCCCCCAGCCGGAGGCAGAAGATGGGCAGGTTGCAGTCCGTGTCCGGCACTGTCCAGTTGAGCCAGTCGCCGCAGTCCCCCTGATATTTGGGGTGAGCTTGGCGTTTTCCTCCAGCAAGTCGCAGAACAGGTCGTTGTAGGGGTCGATGTCCGGGTCCTCCTCCAGCCGCTTGGCCCAGTATGTTTTGAAGGCCGCCTGGGTCTGGATGTCTGCAATACACCCCATCCCGGCATCTACGCCGAAACCGAAGTAGTCATCATCTCCCAGTGCCGCGTCCAGATCCTCGTTGCCCACCATGCCCAGCTCATAGCGGACAGGCTTTTCCCGGCTGACCTCCACCTTGACGCAGGCATAGCGGTCGCCGTATTGTTCGCTGGGCACCACGCAGATTTTTACGGGATAAGTTCCGGCGGGGATCGTTTGAAGGAACGGCAGAGTGTCCTCCAGCTCCACCAGCGGATCACAGGCGAAAATCTGCCCGGTGGGGAAATTGACGGTGCCGATGTCCAGCACATCCACCGCCATGTTCCCAATCACTTTCTCTGTGAAATGGGCCTCCAAGTCATCTTTACAGGTCAATTTATCCTTGATTGCTTCGTATTTGTTCAGCCATTCAGTTGTAGGCATATCAGTTTCCTCCTGTTGATTCTGCTTCTTGATGTACACACTCTTTGAGCCGTCCCAATAGCAGTTCACACACCGGCCATCCTGAAAATGATGGTCACAATTCGGGTAGCCATAGAGAACATGGGCACATTCTGGCACAGCCCCATCATCTGTGAGGAGCCTTTGAAAAACAGGCTTCCGCACTCATCACAAAGGGCCAGTTCTTTTTCTGCCATAGGGTTCACCAGTCCCGTTCCCGGATGGCCTCCTCGGTGTCAATGGGGATGCCAAACCACTCCAGAATGTAGGCCACGGTTGCCGCAATACATTCCCGCGCCACCGTTTCGATCTCGCTGTCGTTCTCGTCAAACTCCTCCTGGAGATCATTGATGCCGCAGACCGCCTCGTCCAGCGTTTCCTGCACCACTTCGGTGTCGGTTTCGCCACTCTCCAGCAGGGCGATGACCTTCTGAAGCTCGTCCTTTACCTTGTCCACCAGAAAAGCAGGATAGTAATCGTCCTGATACATCTCGTCCAGCAGCTTGTAATTGGGGTCAAATGCTTTCATAGGGATTGCTCCTTTCCTCGTGTATGTCAGTCACGCTCAGCTCTCATGTGTGATACAGAAAATCTCCTTGTTCAAATCAAAGTAGATTACCATCAGTTCGTCGGTAATCTCCGGGTTAAAGGACAGATCCAGAATGAAAACTTGCTGGTTCATCTCGCTATCCACCAGACTGCCGAACCGCTTGAGCTTCAAAAAGTCAACCATCTCAGCAAAGGACAGTTTGGCTGGGTCGGTTCCCGGAAAAAGTTCCGCCACAATATCCGGGCCTACATCGTCCCGATGGAACTCCATGAAAAATGTCACAACGCTATGGTAGCGGCTGTCCTCGTCCGCCAGCGCCGCTTTGATGGCGGCTTTGGCCTTTTCTGCCAGTTTTTCCGCCTCATCCAGCATTTCTCCCACCGCATCCATGACAGCAGGATCGCCGGTCAGTTCTTCCTCTACATCGAAGATAAAGGGTAGTCCCGATTCCTCGGGAAAGTTGAAGATTTCCTCACCGGGTGTATATGTAAAATCAATGCGTTTACAGTTCAGCTTCATAATGCTATCCTCCTTACCCCTCAATGTTGGCAGTTTTGAGACCCTTTTTCAAGGAGCCGTAGACAGTCACCGCATGGTCGGTGAACATCTCATCGCAGTCAAACCAGGCTGTGAAGCTGCCGCCGGAGGTGACGGACAGGCTCGTCATGCTGATTCGTCGGGCAAGTTCTTCCTCTGTGATGGGGTCGGTTTCCGGATTGCGGGGGTTTTCCTCATCCTGGGAGAGCCAGTTGTTGGCCAGCTCGGTCAGGTTCTTGGCTGCAAGCTCCCGCATGGCCTTATCCCAGGTGTCACAGTCGGCCAGCAGCTTTTTGGCGGCGCCGCGGGCACGGGTCCAGGAGGGCTTGCTCTCGGCATTGACCTCCAGAGAAAGGCTCACATCCTTTCCGCACCACTGGATTTCGCCCTCGAAGGTATCATAGTCCTTGTCCAGTGTCAGTTCTCCCAGCACCTGGTCCTGGATCACCACCGGCTTGTGGTATTCCTCCAGAACGGCCTGGAGTTCCGGGCAGTCCTCGTGGGCCTTGACCACCTCGGAGATACACCAGGGCTGCACCACCAGATCCTTTGCCCATTCTTCTTTCATCCGGCGGATCTTCAGGCGGCAGATCTGCTCGTTTTGAAAGCGTCCCCAGCCCTTGTCACTGTGACGCTCCTCGTCGGTGACCGGCCAATCCAGTCGCTCCTCTTTGGTGCTGACCTTGCCGGTGTCACAGAACACTATGCCCAGCGTCACAACGGTCATTTCCCAAAAGTTGCCTTTCCAGTTAAATCCGCCCCCAATGCAGCGATTGATCAGAGCGACCACTTCCTGCTCCTCGGTCTCATACATCTCATAGAATTCTTCGAACATAGATCATTCTCCTCATTTCTCAAACTCGCCCTCGATCATCCCGTTCAGATACCGGCCGGGATCTGCGATGAAGTCATCCCATTTGGCCAGAGGGTGGAATTCCTCATGCTCTATGTCCAGATACCACAGCTTTTTGTCCCTGGGGCTCCACAGCAGCAGATAGTCGCTGTAGTTGTCCATCTGCACCATGAGGGAGAGCAGCTTCTTCCGTTTCCAGGTCATCTCCTGTACATCCATGAAGGAGTAGAGCTCCGCCCACTTCACCAGTTCCCGCTCTGGAAATTCCAGACGCAAGGGGCCGGTCTTTAAGTATTCCACCAGCTTGGCAGGCAGCTTGTAGGGCATGAGCTGCCGGACTTTTTCCTGTTCGTTGTGCCATTCCTCCGGTTCCAGGGCTTTTAAGTAGTCGGCCAGCTCCTGATTTTTGTTCTGCACCGCCACGGTGTAAGGCCGGTCGCCGTATTTGTCAGCAATGGTGATGTCGGCTCCTTGCTCAATGAGCCAGCGCACCATGGGGAGATTCTTATGCCGAGCCGCTTCGGTGACAGCGGTGGGGGCGTTCGGAAACACCATGTCCGGCTTGTGGTAATTGATGTCTGCCCCTTTTTCCAGAAGCAGCCGGGCAAGTTTGGTATTGCCCTCAGACACAGCGGCCCGGAATGCCTCGCCGCCAAACTTATCCACTGTGATCCCAGCCTGCTCCAGCACCGGGATATTCTCCGGGCGCTTGCCCCAGCGTACTTCCTGAAAGGCCCGCTCTTTCTGCTTCAGGCTGAGTTTTGCAGCCTGTCCAGCAAAGAGCGCCACCACCTCCGGCCCACAACAGCGGGCGGCAGTGAGCAGCAGGGGCTGTTCCTCTGCCAGACCGGGATCAGCTCCATGCCCCAGTAGGAAGTGAATCATGGGCACATCATTCCGAAAAACCGCGATCTCCAGCGGCGTCAGCTTGATGTATTCGCTGAGCTGGATGGGAACATCTAAATCCAGGCCGCCTTGGAGCATTGCTTCCAGCTTGGGAGTATCATGGTCACAGATGGCGGCAGCCGTTTCCGGGAGGGTCTCCCAGCGGCCAATATATGCAATTTGGTACATAAGGCACCTACTTTCGTTGTTGTTTCACTTTATAGGGAACGGTTCGGCCCAGCACCCGGCCCTTACCAACGGCATTAGCTCCCTCATAGATCAAAAATTCCGCATTGTTTTCCAGCGGAGCATAGTCAATGGTATCTGGATAGAGGGGCTGGGCATTTCCAAAGGCCGGTGTATCAAATGTACACTCGGTTCCGTCCAGAAAGCATACACCCAGATATTCCGTAGTTCCAATAACCACAAAATGGGGACAATACTTTCCGCTGACCAGGCTGGGTGGTATTTTTCGTTTGCCACTCCAGAAGATGACCTCCACATGGAGCACCGCCCGGTTTTCATCTGTCCCGATCACGCTGTCGCCCTCCTTTATCCCGTCATCTGGCTGCGGTATACTCATGCCAACTCTGCGTCCAGTATCTGGACTGGTTTTCCTTTCTCGTTCACATAGTAAAGGGCGATATAGTCGATGCCGTCCCGCTTGGCCTGCTCCCACGGCATCCGTTCACCGTTGATCAGTTCCACAGTATCCGCCTCATCCGGTTCGAAGTCTTCTTTTTCGTCCTCATAGTCGATGCTGTACCCCAGCTCCAGCACCAGCTTGGAAGCAGGGATTTCGTACCGCTTGAGGGGACGGTGTTCCAATTCAGATGGATTATGTTCATCGCAGAACATATTGTCGTAGCCATGCCGCCCACCGTCGAAGATGACGAACTCCTCGCCGCTCTCCGGGTCACGGGCTGCCACCAGTCCGGGAGCCTCATCGCCATCTACAATATAGGATTGGGGCTCTCCCTTCACAGTGAGCAGATCTCCGTAATACCAAACTTCCAGCAGTTCATTGCCGGCGGTGGAACAGAGTGTCACGGTAGGCAAACGCTTTTCCGCCCACTCTTTCACATGGCCGGTGAGCCAGGTGGGATATTTCTCAGTCATCATAATCTTTCTCCTTCTATTTCAATTTCAGCACAAATCCCCAGATACTCACCACAATCAGGAGGACACCCAACAGAAAGAAAACCACACGCCGGTATCCTCTGCTGTGTCGATGGGCATCTCGCGTACCAGTGGGGTCGCAGAGCCAGTTCCAGTTGCGGGTCGCTCCAATTAAAATCACGGCCCCGATGAGCACCGAGGCAATATACCAATGCTCTTGCAAAAATGCTGTGATCTGTTCGCTGTTCATTTACATATAACCCCCTTTTCATCATCGGGAGTTTCCCGCCGAATAAATTCCTCCCGTTCTTTCAAATCTATTTCCAAGGCTTTTTCCTCCTCCAGATACTCCTCGCAGTCCCGAACCAGCTTTTGGGCGGCTGGGTCATCCGGGGCCAGGGCCAGCCAGCGTTTTGCGTATTCATAGGCGGTGGCTGCGGAGCGGTACGCCATCAGGCAGGAATAGCCCATCCGGGAGTTCCAGTAAGGGTCGTTTTCTCCCTGGGTGCGGACGGACTCCAGCAGTCGGATGGCGTGCTGGATGAGGTTTCCGTCCACTTCACTGTCGGTTCCGTGCTCTCCATGATCTCCCAGGACCGCCAGATTGCTGTAAGCCCGACTCAACTTGACGGTTAGCAAATAATCTCGCTCCTGCTCCGGGATAGCCTCGATGGCCTCAATACATCGTGAGAACTCGTCCGCATCATTCCACTCCTCAATCTGCTCCAGCAGTTTTGTTTCTTCTGTCTGATTCATCATTTCACCGCCTTTTCTGTGTTATCCCTTGCCTTTTCTGAAGTGTTCGCTGCCTCGCCAGGTGTTGACCACACAGGTGAAGATCTGGCCGCAGTGCTTGCACCTAATCATGTGAGCCATAATTTCGTCTGCCCAGCCATCCTCTGTCTTTACCTTCTCCAGTGGGCAGGTGGATTCCTCTTGCATCAGTTCAAATTCCCCCTCCGACACCAACTGCTGAATGTAAGCAATACAGGCCAGATAGTCCTTTGGGGCGTCAAATTTTCTCCATGTTTGAATGTTTCGGCAGTGCTCGCACATAGTGGACGCCTCCTTACGCAAATACCTGCTGGTATTTCTCTTTTCATACTGTGCGACTTTTTCAGGTCTGCTGGTGCTGCATGGATACGATCTGGCAGTCCGAGCAGAACTCCACATAGAGCGTGCCCTCCGCACAGTCAAACACCATATCCCACTGGATTTGGGCCAGATACTTCATGGGCTTGCCGCAGTGAGGACAGGTCGTATATTCCGCGTCCTGCACCCAATTGGCAAAGCCGCCGATGGTATTCACATCCTGACAGGCCGCACCGTAAAACAGGGACACAGGCGCTTCGCCCAGCACAAAGGGATTTTCCGTGAGGGCCTTGTAGTCCTCGGGACTGACATAGCAATCCGTTTTCTCCGCCCCGTCAAAGAGCTCGGAGGGAAAGACCTCCACGCCGCCATCCAGAGCGAACCGGTTGAGGGCGGGGCCTTTGAGGAATCCCACACAGTTGGGGCAGCAGGTGGCAGTCAGAATACCATCCAACCCCAGAAATTTCAGCCGCTCATCCCGGCCATCCAGCACCAGCATGTCCACCATGCGTCCGCCACAGTGGGGGCATGTGTCCTCCCGTGCCCGGCCAATGCGGACGGGAGATTTCTCGCCGGTGGTTCCTTTGACCATAGGATAGCAGGTATCGAAGTTGAGCTGGATTTTCTGGCCCTCCTTGTCGAAGGTCCAGCCTCCGATCTGCGCATAGCTGGATAGGTCTACATAGAGGCCCTTGCGCCAGGGCCGGGGATTTCGCTCCAGCTCCAGCAGCGTCTCCATTGCCTTGTCATCTCCCTGCATAGCAAGGCAACTCATCAGGTTGGAAGCCGCGCTGGAATATTCCGCGGACAACAGCGCATGAATCAGACCATCTCGCACATCGGCGGGAGCGTGATAATAGATCTCACAGGGCCAGAACACCTCTGCGGCCAGTGCCACTCGCTGAATCTCCGGGGTGATGGCATCATGGTAGCCAAGCAGCTGCCAGAAGTCGGTGAACTCCGGGTCCTCCATATCAGCCAGCCTCTGGATGTTCTGTATCAAGTTTCTTTGTTTTTCGACAATTTGTTCCGGCATCCAGGCCAGAGCAGCTTGCCGTTCTTGCTCGCACTTACATTTCCAACACAATCCCTCATAACCCAATGGGGTTCCACAGCTGGGGCAGGTATATTTCAGACTCATGTTCTCATACTCCTTTCAGGCAATAAAAAAGCCCCACGCCGCACTGTCATAAAGACAGGCTGACGCAGGACATGAAGAAGCCGCGTTGAAGGAGCCGCATCCACCAGCAGATGTAGTTTCTTCAACAACCAAAATATTTTTTTCGTATCTTAAAGCAGCAAATTGCTGTCCAATATATTTGTTCATAGCGGCACCATTTGTTCTGAGCGTAGTTTTATATCTTATTATATCACAGCACCCCTTCAATGAAAATATTTTGTTGGAAATGCTAATGAAAAATTTTTGTGAATTTGTTAAGGCGCAGGGGCTGTTATCTCCATAGTGTCTGGATGGATCAGAGTGATTACTTTTCCCTGATGCAAGGCATAGTTGACTGTCTGTGCTGTACCTGAGCGCAGCTTTTTCTGATTATCAAACACACCGATAAGGTACTCTGCATGATCGACCATATAGTAATTCCTTTTTTTATAACTGGAAACATCCGCAGAATGTGAAATAACAATGGAATCGTTTGCGTTTTGGATCAGCTTTTTCAATCTATGTCTACTCTGATCCGGCCATTTAGAGTCATAGCCGATGAAGGGAACTACAACGATAATTTTAATATAAAAGTCAATATGCTTCATCCGGTTCGGTAGGTGCTGCGGTAATATCGCGGTAGAAAGTAGCCCATGCAGCTTCCTCATAGGGGTGTACAAAAAAAGAAGCCAATGCTCAATGGAATTGTCAGCAGAAGAACAAGAGAAATCGCCAGAGCCTCTGAACCGGTGAAATATTTGAGAACCAGAAAACCCTCGGCATACAGTGGCACCGAACAGAGCAGCTCCCAGCCAATGAAGCTGAAATCCAGACAGAACAGCCGCCATTTGTTGCCATTCATGATCCGCCGGGATTCTGTGATCGCTTCATTTGCGGTCAGCGAAGGATGCTCGGACATGATGTAAGGTCATCGCATAGCTGTATGTTTTCACGATTCCCGGAATCACCAACAGCAGCGACCAGAGGGCGATGTACAGACCCTGCAGGAATTTCATGCAGAAGCCATCCCACAGACGGTCTTTCTGAGAGAACAAGTCCGAGATGGCAGCATCATTTCCATCTACAAGGTTCAAATTAAAATGAGCATATCCCAGTTGAACTGCACCGCCCACGATCAGTTGGAGGACTGCCCACAGAACAATGCCGGCAAGCAGAACAGCAAGCAGCCGACCGCCGTTGGGCTGGGAGAACAGTTCAAAATGGATGTCCTTTGCCTGATTGGAATTGGATACGGCACTGTTGGAACTGCTCACAATGGTAGCACCGAGCGCACTGGCGGCAATACCTGTCAAAGCAGCAGTTTTCCATTTTCCGCGCAGAGCATCGAGAGCGAGCATACGATAGTCGGCAGATACTTTCATAAAAGCAACCTCCTGTCTGAAAACGGCAAGGATTTGTGAAATAGGAAGATGATATGCCACTTTAATTTAGATACGTTTGAAAAGCTAAAAAAATTGCAGCATGAATGAAAAAGAGGCTGTTACACCGGTTTTATCCTTGTGCAACAGCCCCTTCCTTTACTTCAGCAGCTTGTCCAGTTCATCATATTGCATTACTGGAGCTTTGCAAGGATTTCTTCAGCCGTCATACCGCTGGCAAGCAGCTTCTTCAGCACATCTTCTGCTTCGCCCTTCTTTGCTTCTTCTGCTGCCTTTGCTTCGGCGGCAGCTTTTTTGTTTTCGGCTTTGGCAAGTTCCTTGGTGGCGGCTTTCAATTCTGCTTTCTTTGCTTTCAGCTGCGTCTTCAGATCATCGAGATTTGCAGTCAACGTAGCAACCTCAGATTCGATTTTCTCTTTTTTTGCGGCCTTTTCTGCAATGACTGCTACATAATCAACGCTGGCCTTTACAATACGAGCCTTATTCTTGCTTCCCTTGGGTCTTGCCATAATAATTTCCTCCCATAAAGTGAAATAATTTGATACTTACAAGTATATTTCCAAATAGTCAGAATTGCAATAGGTAACATGAGCCGTCTTCAACTGCCAATGCAAATCTTATTCGGTATGCCCGAAGATCGTCGCAAATGTATTCCTTCAATGGTAACAATCATGGAGATTAGTGTTTATCTGGAGATTACCAAAGGATAAATAGAAGCAGTATTAAAGCCGTTCACCACGCAGATTTTCCAGCGTGGCGAACGGCTTTTTTTTTGCTGCCCCTATATTTACAGGTAGGAGGAATCGAAGAAGTCTTTTAATGTAATTCCTAAACCCTGACAAATTCTTTCAATCGTCTCTACGCTTAACTGCCCTCCCCGACGGGCGGTGGTTTGAATCGTGGAGTACGATATTCCGCATTTCTTTGCCAACACACATAGATTCATATCACGCACTTGCATCAAATCCTGAACACGCTTGATCGTATCCACGAAAACTCCTCCCATCTTTTTAGTTCAAAACTTTTCCAACAACCTCGAATCTTTGCTCTGGAGATATAAGGATCGGCGAATATTTGGTGTTAAGAGAAACCAAAACCGGTTGGTTATGCACCACGCCATAGCTGTCGGTAAGGAACTCTGCTTGGGATTTGTCTGGGGTATGTTCATCGTATTTTTTCAGATATCCACAGTCATCATATACGAATATCCCGATATCCCCGCACTCAAGTTCTTCGCAGCGCTTCACCCATACAATCTGTCCGTTATGATAGCGTGGCTCCATACTATCACCGCTAACATATATCCCGAACTCGGCACCAGCCGGAACGCTACTGGCAGGCACTTGTATCTGCTGGAACATTTCACCCTCAAGAAAAGCTCCTAGACCTGCCGATACTGGCAACTCTGATACAGGCATCATTATGTAGTCGATTTCCGCGGGTTCTTCTGCGTCTGGCTGGTAGCGCCGGGATGCAATCAAGTCCATTTCGTACTCAGCGACCTTTTTTTGCCCGATGTCATTTAGAAGGGCGGGTTTCTGGAAGTTCTTTGTAAAGTAGGAAGGACCCTCCTTGATGTTCAATGCGTAGCAGATTGCAACTAGTTGATAGATGCTAGGAGTGGTATAACCTTTTTCCCATTTGCTGATTCCTTTATCACTGACATCGACGCCATAGTGACGGAGAAGTTCAGAGAAAGTTACAAGTGAATAGCCATTCCTTTTTTTCGTGTGCCTGCGAGAATCTGACCAACCTCATTGCTATCCCTCGCAGCGACTGCATCATAGCGCACTGTGGATGGGGCTATGTGCATTTGGGTGAGCGTGGTTTTCTTTTTCATAACAAGAACACTCCTTTGTGATCCGGTAGCTCTATTATAGTATAGAAAACATAAGAAATCAACAGGAAATCTCTAAAATGGAGACAAATGCGTAATTGACATCTCCATAAAGTGGGTGTATAATCAAACCAAATCCACAAATAACAGCCTTTTGGTGTTATTTTCGTATGGGATTGTGTTTGTTTGGCGTTTTTTTGCGAGGTGATACTATGAGAAAAGAAAATGTAAGATGTCCAATGTGCGGAACCATGAATTATGATGTGGATCTTGATGAAACCGGTGGCTGGACAAAATGCCGTCTGTGCAAAGCAGTGACCTGCTCTATGGATGAGTGGAAAAAACATACAGTGTCCGTTCCGCTGTTGAACGAAAAACAGCTCGTGGCACGCAGTATGATTCGCAAGTAATGCACGCCGTGTTTTGATAAATCCGCAAAAAGGAGGAATTCTGATGTGTGGTGATTACAACCTTCGCCGTGAGAAAAGATACGTCGAAGTGGACGTTCGTTTTACTCCTGACGGTAAGATCCGCCCTCTTGCCATAAACTATGACAAGGCTCACACTTATGGAATTGATCGTGTCTTGGCAGTCAAACATGGGACATCACGCCTAGGCGGAAAAGGTCACTGCTTCACCTGCCTGATCTGCGGTCAGAAGCGGAATCTTTGGCTTGAACGGGGCAAGTGGTTCGTGGAAGCCTACTGCTCCGTGCCGGAAAGCTGTGCTTCGTAATGGCAAGATACTTATCCCGCGCAGATCTTTCGCACATAGCGGGTAAGTATATCGACCAGTACTATACCCGTTTCGGAATTAGCAAGGATGCCCCAGAACCCATTGACCCGGAACGGCTCGCAAGTTCTGTTCTTGGGCTGAATGTGAAAATGCTGCCGTTATGCAGCGATGGAAGTATTCTAGGACTGACTGTTTTCCAGAAATGCGGTTTTACCGTAACCTTGGGGACGGGACAAAGCTTGTGGAGGTGTTCATGCCGAAGGACGTCGTAATCGATTCCGCCCTTGCGGCAGACAGCTGCACCGGATGCCGGAATTTCACGATAGCGCATGAAGCGGCACACCATATTCTGGCTGACCAGTTTCCGAACGACTACGGAAAAGCAGTCAAGTGCCGTGCACATTGCCTATCGGGAACGAAACGGACAGCCCTCATGGGAAGAATGGCAGGCGAACACCCTTGCAGCGGAGCTGCTGATGCCAACATTTCTGGTCAACGCCGAAATAGAACGTGCAGCGCTGTGCCTGCCAAATGGAATCCTGTACAAATCCGCATCGGACCCGAACTATGAAAGAATTCTGGAGATGGCTGCACGGATCGGGGTATCGTGGTCTGCGATCAGGATCAGATTACAGCAGATGCAGGTCATCAACGGAAAACCCATCCACTGCCATCCATTGGACGTCA